>Ga0207644_10000010_pt1 | contig 226989 bp, 221 predicted proteins | sample KBSS73metaG_FD_184326 | JGI IMG/M metagenome (GOLD analysis project Ga0207644, IMG submission 184326) | Switchgrass rhizosphere microbial communities from Kellogg Biological Station, Michigan, USA - KBS S7-3 metaG (SPAdes) (version 2) | ecosystem: Host-associated > Plants > Roots >... | reverse complement strand
CTGATGCCCTCGCCGGTGCCGTAGCCGGCCTCGCCGGCGATCGTGTGCACCGGCGCACGGTCAAGCTTGACCGCAATGTCGACGATCTTGGTTCCGGGCCGCGCCACCGGCCGTACGTCGACCGAGCCGACCAGCCCGGTGTTGACCAAAGCGCGCCGCAGATCGTCGACCATCGGCGCGCGATAGCGCTGGCCGGGCTCGAAGCGGGCGATGCGCTGTATATGTTTGGCGCTGAATATGTGCCGCCCTTCGACGAGGATTTGGCCGAATTCGAAGACGCCGTCCGGGTTGACCGGCTGCACCAGCGTTGCGGTCTGGGTCGCGTGATCGACGGAGATCTCACGTTCGCCGAATTCCGGAAAGGCGTAGCCGCGCTTGCCGAGTTCGACGCGCAGCTGGGCATCGCCGGTCATCACACCCGCCGAAGTCACCGGGTCGCCCGGTTTAACGACATATGTGTCGCGCAGCAGCGCCGCATCGGCGCCGGCCGCCTCGATCCCGGGCAGGCTTACTTCGGTGAAATGATAGACCTGGCCGGGCTCGGCCCGCAGCACGACCAGTATCGGCTGGGCCGGATCGGGCGACTGGATCTCGGTCTCGACGGCGGCGTCATAATAGCCTTCGGCGCGCAGCAGCTGCACGAGCAGGTCGGCATCCTCGCGCGCGCGCCGGTCGAGCTGCGCCGCATTGGCGTCATCCTTGCGGTTGGCCTCGAGCGTCGACAAATTGTTGAACTGATCGACCAGGTCCTTGGTGTCGGCGCCGTCGAGGCCCTCGAGCCTGACCTGATATTTCCGCTCAGCTGTGGAATCGGCGATGCTCGTGTCGGGCGTCTGCGAGATGTCCGTGTCCCGCTGGTCCTGCATATTGGGCCAGTCGACACCAATATCGGGCATTGGCGCGAGCGGCGCCGACGGATCGAGCGGCGCGTTCAGTCCATCCATATCGCCCGGTTGCTGCGCCGCAGCGCCGCAATGCCAGAACATGAAGGCCGCGAAAGCCACGGCCGTCGCCGCGCGCCGCCCGGCAGCGACTTGGAACATGCGTGGAATCTAGCGGCGGCGAGCCTCCTTCGCCAGCGCAATATCGCAGATGGGCAAGGGTTCGCCGCAACGCGGCACCGGTCCGCGGACTCCAACTGTCCCGGAAGCCGCCAGCAGCGATCAGTGAATGGTGCCGGTGACGTCCTTGTCGCCGAGCATTTCGATCGTCCGTTCGATCTTCCGCCAGTGGCAGAAATGGATGATGTTGCCGAGACTGCGGCTGCGGTCGGCGCGGATCGCGGCTTCGATCCGAGCATGGTCGCCGAAGTCGGCGATCAAGTCGTTCGCGCCGGTAAGCGCCGCACGATCGGTTACATAGTCTCGCAAGGCTGGGACCCTTCATCCGCCACGTCCATTCTCGCTAGCGGCATTGCCTTTCGAAATAGCGCATTGTCTTCCTCAACGCGCTATTTACCATCGATCGGCTGGCGCTTTCCGGGGCGGCCTGTCATGGGGACGCGATGGAAAATGGACGATCCAGCACGACGAAGGCGGGAGGCTGCCTTCTTACCCTCTGCATATTGGGCGGTGCATTCATCGGCGCATTGTTCCGCCAATCCAGCATCGGGCTCGTCGCCGGCACCGGCGTCGGCCTGGCCGCGGCGCTGGTACTCTGGCTCGTGGACCGGCAACGCAAAGCCTGATCGGCGCCGGCGTCGCGCCGATCAGGCGATACGACGGCCGGCCCAGACGACGCGCCCGACGATGTCGATGCTGCTCAATGCGCAGTCCGGCCAGCTCGGATAGGCCGTGTTGTCGCTCTCGATCGACGCCCTGCGGCTTGCCGGATTCACCGACAGGCGCTTGACGATCAAGGCATCGTCCATCCTGAGCACATAGATGCCATCGCGCGGCCGGTCGCGCGCTTCGCCGGTGTCGACCAATATGTCGTCGCCGTCGGCGAGCGTTGGAAACATCGAATCGCCCTCGACGCGGATGATCGACAGCTTTTGCGGATTTCCGGCGCCGATGGTGCGCAGCCATTGCGCCTCGAACGCGAAATGCGAGGCGGCCCTTTCCTCGCCGGCCAGCGCGCCGTCACCTGCCGAAGCACCCACTTGCAGTTGCGGGACGGCAACCAGCCCCCGCGCACTCATCCGGTCTTCGCTCGACGGCCCGCCGAGCAGCTCCTCGCTCACCTGGAAATAGCGCGCAAGCAGCCGCCGATCATCCTCGGCAAGCCGTCGCGGGACGCCGCGCTTGATATATTGCTGCACATAGGCCGCGTTGCGTCCGAGCAGGCGCGACAGGCTCGAATAATCCTCGCCGCGTTCTTCGATCAGGCGCTGAAGGCTGGTGCGGGGATCCGACATGGATCGCACCATAATGGTAGGAATTTACCTAGACAAGTAGGAAACGACCTTGAATATGAGAACGAATAGGGAACGGTGATTCGGGAGATTGGCATGGAAATGGAAATGCTGCACCGCATAGAGGCTTATCTTCGCCGGTCCGAGATCGCCGCAAGCCGTTTCGGGCGGGACAGCCTGCGCGATCCGCATCTTGTCGGAGACCTGCGCCGCGGACGTGAATTGCGCGCGAAGACGAGCGCCCGCCTCTCGGCCTATCTGGACATGCTCGAAAAAGACATGCCACCTGTATCTAGCGGTTGCGCGACGCCATCTTCTGAAGATCGGAGATCATGCTGCTGAGCCGCTCCCCGCCACGACGACGCGACACCGTGGGCGACGCCGCTGCCAGCGGCCATTCGACGCTGCCGAGTCCGCCGTCGAGGCGGGACAGCAGGTTAGAGATGGTTGCGCTGCTTTCTTCGGCTATCGGCAGCTTGGCGACGAGATCGCCGGTGCTCGGCGCCGGTTCGAACGCCTCGGCATCGAACTCGATGCGATTATCGGCGCCCAGTTCGAGCAACTCATCGCTCCCCGGCGCCTCGATTTCCATGTCTGGTTCAGCGCCAAGCTCAAGGAAATCCGGACCGTCGTCATCCTCGATGCCTGCGTTCAGATCAACATGCTCGGCGCCGAGTTCGAGCAAGCCTTCGTCATCGGCTTCCGCAGGCTCGTCCTGAACGAACTCCGGCGCGGACTGCGCGATATCCAAGGTCTCAGGCACGAACGGAACGTCGGCAGCGACGGTTTCGGCTTCCGCCGTGTCCGCATCCTGAACTGGCTCCACCGCCGATACTCCCGCTTCTTCACGAAGCGCACGCAAGCGCGCGAAGATCCGCGGCTCGGAATCCAAAAGCTCGTCGGATGAGCCGGCCTGTTCCAGTGCGGCTTCGTCTTGCAAGATCGGCACGGTGAAATCAGCCGCCGGCCGGGACTGCCACTCCGGCTCGCCGAAATCATGGGTGGCGGAGATCGGCCGGGGCGCCGGCGCATCGGGATGCGAATCGGCGCGGCGCACGCGCGGCGCGGGGCGGCTGTAATTGTCGATGTCGATATCGCGCGCCTTCCTCAGGTCCGCAAAATCGTCGGCGACAGCCGCGGGGGGATCGAATGCGCGCAGCACCAGCCAGATCGAAGCGAAGGTGACGATCGCGCCGAAAAGCATGACGCAAAGCCGGGCCGTGTTGCCGAGCGGTGGCTGCGCGGCGGACAGGACCGACGCCAGGCCGAAGAAATCCACCAGCTGCGCAAGCCGCCAGTCGGGCATTGCGAAGGCCGCAAAAGCGACAGAGGCTGCCAGGAACCCGGCAACCACGCCGTTGAACATGTTACCGTTCGTATTCAGTCGCATCACAGTGCCTTGCCGGTCAGCCTTTGGTAAGCGGGAATGTAACGCAAAATATTTGACGACCAGTTACGATCTTTCTCGACAAAGCGCTGAGCTGTCTCACGGCGGGACTCCCACTCGCTGCGGCGCGCGAACAAGGCGTCGAGCGCATCGGCGAGCGCATGCGGGTCGCCGGCGGTGAACAGGCTCCCCGTCACGCCGTCCTCGATCAGCTCGCGATGTCCGCCGACATTGGACGCCACCACGAGCTTGCGCTGCGCCATCGCTTCGAGCGGCTTGAGCGGTGTCACGAGCTCGGTCAGCCGCATCGCCTTGCGCGGATAAGCGAGGATGTCGATCAGCCCGTAATAGAGCTCGACCTGATCGTGCGGGACGCGGCCGATAAAATGGATGCGGTCGGAAGCTGGAGAGGCCACGGCCTGCGCCTGGAGCGCCTCCTCCATCGGTCCGCCGCCAACCAGAAGCAGGTGCGCCGCCGGACGCTTGGCCAGCAGCAGCGGCATTGCCTCGATAAGATCGTCGAGCCCTTCATAATCGTAGAAGGAACCAATGAATCCGACCACGTCGGCACCGGCAAGCCCGAGCTTTGCGACCAGCAAAGGATTGGCCGGTACCGGCTTGCCGAACAGGTTCATGTCGACCCCATTGGGCGACACGAGAATCTTTTCGGCGGGGATGCCGCGCGCGATGAGATCGCCGCGCAAGCCTTCGCAGATCACCGCGACGGCGTCGGCCTGATGCGCGGCATGCGTTTCGAGCATGCGCGTCAAGCGGTAGCGGGCCGAACCCTCGCTGCCGGTGCCGTTGCCTACCGCTGCATCCTCCCAGAAAGCCCTGATCTCGTACAGCAGCGGCAAGCCGCGCCGCCTGGCAACGCGCTGTGCCGCCAATGCGTTGAGAACCGGCGAATGGACATGGAGCTGGTCCGGCCGCCATTGCGAGACCAAGGCGTCGAGGCGCTGGCCCAAGGCGCTGATCTCGCGCCATTCGCGCAGCGGCGAAGGTCCGCGCGGCGGCGGCGGCGTGCGATAGAAAGTGATTCCGTCGACGATTTCGGGATCGGGGCCCGTCACACCCTGGCGCGCGCCGGTCAGGCACGCGACGTCCCAGCCGCGCCCAAGCTGGGCCTTGACGATCGCGCGGGTCCGGAACGTATAGCCGCTCTGCAGCGGCAGGCTGTGGTCGAGGACATGCAATATTCGCATGCGCGTCTCCTGCCACGACAAACTTAACGGCCCGTCAACCGAGACCGTCTAAATGATCCGCATGCAGAGCGTCGCGAGGCTTTCGACATGATCGACAATTTCGCGCTCGCGCTCAGTCACGGGTTGCTGATGCTCGTCGCCTGGCGGCTGCTGTGGCGGCCGGACCTCGACGACGACAATGCCGACACCGGCAAATCATCCGCGCCAAGGCGCCCGTTCATGAAGCCGAAGGGCAAGCAGGGTGCGTGACCTCTTCTTCGTAGCCTATCTGGCGGTGCTGCTCGGCTTCGGCCTCAAGCGGCCGTTCATTTTCGTGCTGGCTTATGCCTATGTCGATATCGTCGCGCCGCAGCGGCTGTCCTATTATATGCTCAACGCGATCCCGATTTCGCTGGTCGTCGCCGCGCTGGCAGTCGGTGGCTGGCTGCTCAGCGACGACAAGAAAGGCCTGCGCCTCGCGCCGCGCCAGGCACTGATGATCGCGATGCTCGCTTATGCCGGCTTCACCACGCTCAACGCCGATCTGCCGGTCGAAGCGCTGACCAAATGGGACTGGGTGTGGAAGGCGATGGCGTTCGCGATCTTCCTGCCGTTCACGTTGCGAACGCGGCTCAGGATCGAAGCCTATCTGCTGTTCATGGTGCTATCGGCAGCCGCGATCGTTATCGTCGGCGGCCTCAAGACGCTCGCCAGCGGCGGGGGGTACGGCGTGCTCAACCTGATGGTCGACAACAACAGCGGGCTTTACGAAAGCAGCACGATCTCGACGGTCGCGATCGCGATGATCCCGTTGATCCTCTGGCTTGGACGGTTCGGCACGGTGTTCCCGCGCGACTGGCGGGTCCGGCTGTTCGTCGCCGCGCTGGTCTTTGCCTGCCTGCTGATGCCGGTCGGGACGCAGGCGCGCACCGGCCTGATCTGCATCGGCCTGCTCGTCATCCTCATGCTGCGCGATGCGAAGCGGCGCCTGGTCTATATCGGCATGATCGGAGCTGCCGGTCTGATCGCCATCCCGTTTCTCCCCGCAAGCTTCACCGGCCGCATGCAGACGATCCAGACCTATCAGGCCGACAGCTCGGCCGCGACCCGCATCGCCGTCTGGGGATGGACCTGGAACTATGTGAAGGACCATCCGGGCGGCGGCGGGTTCGAGGCATATCGCCAGAACCGGATCACGGTCCAGACGACGAGCGCACCGGGCGCCGACGGAGGGGTCGGAACCGCGCGGGTCGGCGAGGACGCGGGCCGGGCCTATCACAGCAGCTATTTCGAAATGCTCGGCGAGCAGGGTTTCCCGGGCATCGCGATGTTCCTGCTGCTCCACATCGCCGGGCTGGTGCGCATGGAAGTATTGCGCCGGCGCTACCGCAGAGCCGGCGAGGCGGACGCTTGGATCGCGCCGCTCGCCACCGCGCTCCAGAACGGCCAACTGGTCTATCTGGTCGGTTCGCTGTTCGTCGGCATCGCCTGGCAGCCATTCATCTACATGCTGATCGCGGTCCAGATCGGTCTCGACATGTACCTTGGGCAGCGCGAACGGCTGGGGCGCAAGGAACCGTTCGTCCGGCCGCAACCGTCGAAATCGCAAATGGCCAAGGCGTCACGCTAGACCGAAACCGGCACTTCGACGCTTTCCACCACTTTCACAAACGCGTCGGTGAACGCCGGAATGTCGGCCGGCTTGCGGCTGGTCACGATCGTCCCGTCCGTGACCGCTTCCCTGTCGACGACGTTCGCGCCGGCGTTCCTGAGATCGGTCCTGATCGATGGCCAGCTGGTCGCGGTGCGGCCGCGCAAGACATCGGCCTCGACCAGCAGCCACGGTCCGTGGCAGATCGCGCCCACGGCCTTACCGGCATCGACGAACTTGCGGATGATATGGATGACCTGCTCGTTCATCCGTAGCTTGTCGGGATTGGCAACGCCGCCGGGAAGGACCAGCGCGTCAAAGTCGCGGCTATCGACGGCGTCGACATGGACGTCCGGTTTGATCGACCGGCCCGGCTTGCCGTCCTTCTCGCCCTGGATTTCCCTATTTTCCGGTGATGCCAACGTGACCTTGGCGCCAAGATCGATCAGCCGCTGGCGCGGGTCGAACAATTCGGATTCCTCGAAGCCATCGGTAGCGATGAACAGGATCCTCGCATCGGCAATCTTCGTCATTTCGCTCTCCTTCGCTCGGGGCATCAACCGCAGACGCCAGGCGCCGTTCCGGAACGAAGCGGCGGGGCGACCATTTATCCGGTCATCACGTCATGGGAAATGGAATGCTCTGCTTCGTCGACGATTCAATGCCGGGTTACACGCGCCGCCGCAAAGGCCGCTACTGGATGTATTTCGATGCCAAGGGCGAACGGGTTACCGACCGCGACGAGATCGACCGGCTGAACGGCATCGGCCTGCCACCCGCTTATGTGAACGCATGGTTCTGTCCGAAGGCGAACGGGCACATCCAGGCGATCGGCTTCGACGCAAGGGGCCGCAAGCAATATCGCTATCACCCCGATTTCCGTGCCCGGCAGGATGCCGCCAAATATGACCGCTGCGCCCAGTTTGGCACCGCACTGCCCGCGCTCCGAAAACGCGTCCAGGCGGACCTCGACAAAAAATCCGTCAGCAGGGAAACGGTCTGCGCCGCGATCGTGCGCCTGCTCGACCAGGAATATCTGCGCGTCGGCAATGAAGCCTATGCGCGCGAGAACAAGAGCTTCGGGGCGACCACATTGCGGTCGCGGCACGCGAGGATCCTCGGCCGAAGGGTGATGATGCGCTTCCGGGGCAAGCATGGCATCGAGCGCGAATTCAGCATCACCGACAATAATCTCGCCCGCGTCGTGCGGCGTTGCCACGATTTGCCCGGCCAGCATCTGTTCCAGTATCGCGACGACAGCGGCGAAGCGCAACCGGTCACATCGTCCGACGTCAACGATTATATCCGGGAGGCAATGGGCGAGGATTTCACCGCCAAGCATTTCCGGACCTGGGGCGCGAGCGTGATTGCGTTCGAGGCATTATGCGATGCCGGCGAGAACGGCATCTCGATCAAGGAAATGCTGCAGCCGGTCGCCGAGGCGCTCGGCAACACGCCGGCGATCAGCCGCAAATCCTATGTCCATCCGGCGCTGATCGAGGCGGTTAAGGCCAATCCCGGCAATCCGCTCGGATCGTTGCAATGCCCGCGCGCTACGCCCTATCTTAGCCGCGCCGAACGTGGCTTGATCGCATTCCTTGAGGCGCGGTCGCAACCTGTAAAGCGAAAGAAAGCCGCCTGAATGAGCAACAAGATCGCGCCAGCGTCCCCGCCACGCGATATTACGGCAGATATCTCGAACCAGCTAACGACCCTCGTGAACCAGACGAGTGATTGGATCGCCGGCAATATCCTGGGAATAGCGATTGCGGCTGCGGTCGGAACGCTGATTGCGCTCGCATTGCTGGGGCTCCGCTCGGTCGGCGCCAGGGTCGTCCGCAAAAGCGGCGACAATATCCATTGGCGCACCGTCTTCGGGCGCGCGCTGGCGCGGACCAGCCTGTTCTTCATCGTCATGACATCGGCCGAGCTGGTCGCGGAATTCGCCAATACCCCGCCCGCGCTCTTCAAGGTGATCCACGTCCTGTTCGTAATCTCGACCGCCTTCCAGGCGGCGATCTGGGCGCGCGAGCTGATACTAGGCTTCGTCGAGCATCGGATCGGCCCCGATACCGAACACAGCAGCCTTGCCTCCGCGAAAGGCATCATCCGGCTGCTGGTCAGCGTCGCGTTATTCGCCGTCGCGCTGGTGCTGATCCTCGACAATCTCGGCGTCAACGTGACCGGGCTGGTTGCCGGGCTTGGTATCGGCGGCATCGCGATCGGCCTTGCAGCCCAAGGCATCTTCTCCGACCTGTTCGCCGCGCTCTCGATCATCTTCGACAAGCCGTTCCGGCGCGGCGACCAGGTCAAGTTCGAGGAGGTCAGTGGCAGCGTCGAGCAGATCGGCCTCAAGACCACGCGCATCCGCTCGCTGACGGGCGAGCAGATCGTGGTGTCGAATGCCAATCTGCTCAGCAAGCAGCTTCACAATTTCGCCAATCTGGAACGGCGCCGGATCGTGCTCAAGCTCGGCCTGATCTGCCAGACGCCGCCCGACGTCTGCGCGGCGCTTCCGGCCATGCTCAAGGCGATCGTCGAATCGCACAAGCACAGCAATATCGTGCGTTGCGGGATGATCGGCTTCGGCGATTCGACGCTCGATTTCGAGCTCACCTTCGACGTCCATAGCCGCGACTATAATTATGTGTTCGAAACCCGAAGCAAGATTTGCATCGCGATCCTCGATGCGTTCAACAGAGCCAATATCCAGCTCGCCTATCCGACCCAGACGGCGTTTACGGCGGCACCCGACGGGCGCCTCATCATGCCCTATCCGGTCGCCGGCGATGATGGCATCGAGCATGACGGCGCGGGGCCGAGCCCGACCGATGTGCACCTCCAGCAAGGCGTGCAGACGCAGACTTCCAACCAATGAAATAGCGGGCAAAAGAAGGTCCCCGCCCTGCAATGCGAACAGGGCGGGGACCAGAGACTCGCTTTTGCCAAGAGGGAGGGTCGCGGCGTAAAGCGAGGGAGACCAGGACGCGTCATGACCTCGTCTCTCTCCATTTCGGCCATGACGCCGACGACGGAAACGGGCCTTCGATGGAAACTGCAGAAGGTCCGACGAAGCTTGATGCCGAGCGACGAACGCGCGGCCTGGTGCGACGAGGATATCAATAGCGGGTGTCACCGATCGACTGCAGAAGCGCGATCAAGGCACCGGCGCGGCGCGCAAAGTTTCTCGGGCGCAAAAATGCCCCGGCCCTTTCGAATTCGTCGGGGCGGGTTTAGGTTCGACACCAAGGAAGGCGCGCGTGGCCGACGGCAAGCTTCATCCATCATTGCTCCATCGTCTCAGGATCGAGCTCCATGCCGTCTGGCTTGCAGCGCGTGACCGCCGCACGCCCTGGTTTGCGCGTTTGTTCGGACTGCTGCTGACCGCCTATGCGCTTTCGCCGCTCGACCTGGTGCCGGACTTCATCCCGATTGTCGGATTGCTCGATGACGCCGTAATCATTCCAGTCGGGCTTTGGCTGTTCGCCAGGATGCTGCCCACTGGCCTGCTGGACGAATGCCGCGCCGCTGCGGAGCGGGCATCGGAGCAGCCGCGATCCGTCATCGGCGCAATCATCGTCGTGCTGGTCTGGCTGCTTACCGCTTGGCTGATCTACGAACTGCTGGCCACCAACTTCGACTAGGCTGCTTTCTTCCTGCGGACCTGCCGCGGCGGGGCCGGCTGCACCGCCGCGCCGTCATGCGCAAATATCCAATCCTCGAGCACCGGCGCGATGCGCTTGCGCCATTTGCCGCCGTTGAAGATGCCGTAATGGCCGACATCGCGCGCGAGATGATATTTTTTCAGCGCCTCCGGAAGATTGGCGGCGATGGTGAGCGCCGCTTTGGTCTGGCCGATCCCCGAAATGTCGTCATTCTCGCCTTCGATCGCGAGCAAGGCGATGTCGGTGATCGCGCCCGGATCGACCAGCTTGCCGCGATGCCTGAACTCGCCCTTGGGCAGAGCGTGCTGCTGGAACACAAGATCGATCGTCTGCAGATAGAATTCAGCGGTCATGTCGCAGACCGAGCGATATTCGTCGTAGAAACGCTTGGTCGCATCGGCGCTTTCATCGTCGCCGGCCACCAGATGCTTGTACAGTTCCCAATGGCTGGTGAGATGGCTGCCGAGGTTCATGCTCATGAAACCGGCGAGCTGAAGGAAGCCGGGATAGACCGCACGGCCCGCACCCGGATAACCATAGGGCACGGTGACGATGACGTTGCGCTCGAACCAGGTGTGCGGGCGCTGCGTCGCCAGCGTGTTGACGACGGTCGGCGCCTCGCGCGTATCGACCGGGCCGCCCATCATGGACAGCGTCCGGGGACGCGCGGGATTATTGTCCTTCGCCATGATCGCGGCGGCCGCGTAGCTCGGCACCGACGGCTGACAGACTGCCAGCATGTGCGCGCCTGGGCCGATATGCTCGAGAAACTCGATCAGATAATCGATGTAATCGTCGAGGTCGAAGGCACCCGCCGACAGCGGCACCAGCTTGGCATCGGCCCAGTCGGTGATGAAAACGTCGAACTTGGGCAACATCCGCTCGACCGTGCCGCGCAGCAGCGTCGCATAATGGCCGGACATCGGCGCAACGATCAGGAGCCTTGGCGAGCCTTCGATCCCCTCGCGGCGAAAGCGCTTCAGATCGCCGAACGGTTTGTGAAGCGCGATTTCCTCGCGAATCGCGACCGATTTCCCATCGACGGTCGTGGTGGCGAGGCCGAAGGCGGGCTTGCCGCGCGGCGCCGAAGCATGTGCAAAGACATCGAGCGCCGACGAAACGATCGGGCCCATACCGCTGTACGCAAAGGGATTGGCCGGATTTTGCAACCAGCCCGCGCCAATATTTGCCCAGGTACTAACTCCGGCGAGCAGCGAGCGCTGCATTTCCCACGCGTCGTAAAGCATTCAAACTCCAATTTGCTGCACTGCAATAGCGCCCGATATAATTACTAAGCCAGAAGAATTAAGTTCCGGTCGGCACAAATCGAAGCGGCGGCCAAACGCACCGCCATTGAGCGGCACCCGCGCGGCTGCTACCCCACCGCCATGGCAGACGACCGCGCTGAAGCCCCTCCGACCAGGAAGCTGGGCAATCTTAGAATGATCTGGAAGCGCGCCGCTGCCTATCCCGGGCAGATCGCGATAGCGCTCGTCGCACTCCTGGCGGCCGCGGGCGCCACCTTATGGATCCCAGCAAGCTTCCGCGAGGTCGTCGACAAGGGTTTCGTCGCGCACGGCGGCAATATCTCGACGCATTTCGAGAAGATGCTGGTCGTCGTGCTGGTGCTCGCCGCAGCCAGCGCGATCCGCTTCTACTTCGTGTCATGGCTGGGGGAGCGTGTCGTCGCCGACCTGCGCAAGGAGGTTCAGGACAATCTGTTGCGGCTGGAGCCACGCTTCTTCGAAGAAAACAGACCGTCGGAAATTGCGTCGCGGCTCACGTCCGACACGGCCGTGATCGAGATCGTCGTCGGGACGACGGTGTCGGTGGCCCTGCGGAACATTGTCACCGGCATCGGCGGCACGATCTATCTGTTCACGCTGGCACCGGTGCTGACCGGCGCGATCCTGATCGGGATACCGTTCATCGTGCTTCCGATAGCCATCCTGGGCAAACGGGTGCGCAACATATCGCGCGCCAGCCAGGACCGGATCGCCGATATCGGTGCGACCGTCGCCGAGACGCTTGGAGCGATGAAAATCGTCCAGGCATTCGGCCAGGAACGGCGCGAAAGCGAGCGCTTCGGCGAAACCGTCGAAAGCGCGTTCGCGACCGGGCGCCGGCGAATCCTGGTCCGGGCGATCATGACCGCCTCGGTGATCGGACTCCTGTTCGGCGGCATTACCTTGCTGGTCTGGCAGGCAGCCGTCGATGTCGCCGCCGGCCGTATCTCCGGCGGCACCGTCGCTGCATTCGTCATCACCGCCGCGATCGTCGCAGGCGCTTTCGGCGCGCTGACCGAAGTCTATGGCGAGTTACTGCGCGGCGCTGGTGCTGCGAGCCGCCTCGGCGAGCTGCTGGCCGAAGAGCCGCAGATCAAGGCACCAGCCAATCCAGTCTCGTTGCCGGTCCCGCCCCTCGGGGTGGTGAAGTTCGACAACGTCACGTTCCATTATCCCACTCGGCCCGAGGTGAGCGCGCTGGACAGTTTCAACCTGCACTTGAGGGAAGGCGAAAGGCTCGCGCTGGTCGGTCCGTCGGGAGCCGGCAAAACGACATTGTTCCAGCTCATCCAGCGCTTCTACGACCCCGATTCGGGCGTAGTCAGCGTCGACGGCGTGGATCTTCGCAAGGCCGACCCTGCCGACGTGCGCGCGCGGATCGCGATGGTGCCCCAGGAGACCGTGATCTTTGCCGCAAGCGCGCGCGACAATCTGCGTTACGGACGCTGGGACGCGGGTGACGATGCGCTGTGGCAGGCGGCCGAAACCGCCAATGCGGCCGAATTCCTTCGCCGCCTACCCGATGGGCTGGATACGTTCCTCGGCGAAAACGGAGCACGGCTGTCGGGCGGCCAGCGTCAGCGGATCGCGATCGCGCGCGCGGTACTGCGCGATGCGCCGCTGCTGCTGCTTGATGAGGCAACCTCGGCGCTCGACGCCGAGTCAGAGCGGCTCGTGCAGGGGTCGCTGGAGACGCTGATGAAGGGGCGGACCACGATCGTGATCGCGCATCGTCTCGCCACCGTCAGGGCCGCCGACCGGATCATCGTCCTCGACCATGGCAAGATCGTCGAGGAAGGCACGCATGACAGCCTCAACGCGCGCGACGGTCTGTATGCTCGCCTCGCGCGGCTCCAGTTCGAAGGGCTGGCTGCCTAACAGCAAAAAAAGCGGCCCAAAGGCCGCCTTTCGAACATTCAAACCGCTTCTGCCTAGAAGGCGTTGGCGTAATATTCGTTGCCGACGAAGCCCATCGCGGTGATGTTGGCGCGCTTGGTCACCGCGAGCACTTCGTCCACCGTTTCGTAGCGCGCGGTCGATTCGGGCTGGAGGTGAAGCTCGGGGACAGGATTCATCGTCGTCGTCAGATCGAGATACTGGCGCAGCGTCACCAGGTTCACCGGCGTGCCGTTCCACAGAATCTGGTCGGCGCGAGTGATCACGACCTTGTTCTTGACCGGATCGACTGGAGGGGGCGGCTGGTTCTGGTTGTTCTGCGGAAGGTCGAGCTTCACCGCGTGCGTCTGGATCGGAATGGTGATGATGAGCATGATCAGCATCACCAGCATGACGTCGATCAACGGCGTCGTATTGATGTCCAGCATCGGCTCGTCTTCTCTGCCGCCGCCCATTGAAATCGACATTTACACTACTCCTGAAAATGCGTGCGTCAGAGGCGCTGCGTCAGACCGGTCGGATCGGGCTCGGAGATGAATCCGACCCGCTGGAACCCGGCGCGCTGCATCGTGAACATGGCACCGCCAATGCATTTGAACGGCGTGTTGATGTCGCCGCGGATATGCGCCTCGGGCATATTGTCCTCGGTGATATTCTCCGCGCCGCCGACCGCCTTAATCTGCGCCTCGAGCTTCTTGACCGCCATGTCGAGCAGCTCGGTCGAATTGACCTTCTTCAGGTTCCAATAGACCTCGCAGTTCCCGGCAGCGTCGCCCTTCACCGAAAGCGACACATTTTCCGGCTTGGTCGTCGTCGCCTCATAGCGCACCTTCGGCAGCTTGACCGGCACAGTCTGGATGACGACCGGAACTGTGATGAGGAAGATGATGAGCATGACCAACATGACGTCCACCAACGGCGTCGTGTTGATGTCGGACATGGGTGTGTCTTCACCGTCGTCGCCCGGACCGAGACTCATAGACATGTTTGCAAATCCTACCCTTGGTCAGCCGCAGTTGGGCCTTTGAACGCGGCGGCCGGTTGCCCGGCCGCCGTATCGATTCAAGCCTTCTTCGGACCCGGATTGGCAACGCCGGCAGCTGCGCCCGCCGGCGCAGCGGCGGGACGAGTCGCTCCGGTCGCAGTCGGCTTCACGGCGCCGCCCGAGACGATATAGCCGTGCAGATCGTTCGAGAATTTGGCGAGTTCCTCGAGCACTGCCTTGTTGCGGCGCATCAGCCAGTTGTAGGCCATAACCGCCGGAACGGCGACGATCAGACCGATCGCGGTCATGATCAGCGCTTCACCGACCGGGCCGGCGACCACGTCGATCGAGGCCTGGCCTGCAGCGCCGATCTTGATCAGCGCGTTGATGATGCCGACGACGGTTCCGAACAGACCGATGAACGGTGCAGTCGAACCAACCGTTGCAAGCAGGGCAAGACCCGTGCTGAGCCGTGATGCGATCGCGCCATGGCTGCGCGCCAGCGAACCAAGCATCCAGTCATGCTGCTCGACCGGATCGGTGAGCTTGCTATGCTGTTCCTGGGCCGTGATCGCATCGTCAACGAGCTGACGGTAGGCGCTGTTCTTCTCAAGCTTCGCAGCACCCTCGCGCAGCGTGCCCGACTGCCAGAATGTCTGGCGCGCGCGCTTGCCCTGGTTGAAGATCTTCTGCTGCTCGAACAGCTTCGTGAACAGGATGTACCAGGAGGCGACCGACATGATCACCAGCAGGAGGAACACCGACCAGGTGAGGACGCCGCCCTGCTGGAGCGCCTGCCAGAGGCCGTACGGATTGTTATGGGCCGCTGCGGCCGCTTCGGGTGTGGACATGGTTCGAACTTCCTCTCGTGCGTAAATGAATGAGTGAATTACTGCGGCGGCAGCACCCAGCGGATCCGCGAGGACACGCTGTCGGACACTGCGGCGCCGCTGCTGTCGTTGGCCGGCGTGAACCGGGCGCGCGCCTTCATGATCCTGCAGGTCGCGGCATCAAGCGTGGACGAGCCGCTCGACGAAGTGACCGCGCAGTTGACGACCCTGCCGTTCGGCCCGACCTCGAGGCGGAAGCCAGTCGTCCCCTGCTCGTCATTACGAAGCGCGGCATCCGGATAATCGGAATCCGAGACATAGGAAGCGAGGTTGGCCTTCGCCCGGGCCGGCTGGATCTTCGGCGGCGGCGGCGGCGGCGGGGCTGGCGGCGCGGTTGGCGTGATCACCGGCGGCGGCGCTACGGGCACCGATACGATCGGCGGCGGCATGGTGTTCATCCGGACGACCGGCGGCGGTGCAACCACCGGCGGCGGCTGAACCTCCGGTATCTTTTCGGGGGGCGGCAATTCCTCGGGCGGCGGTGGCTCCTCGTTGACGTCGAACGTCTTGAGGTCCTCAGCTGCCTTCTTGATCACCTTATAGGCCATGCCGGTAACGAGCGCATAGCCCAGAAGGGCATGCAGGATAGCGACGATCACGATCGACGTGATACGGCCCGCGCCCATTCTTTGATCAACGTATGACATTAACCAGCGACGCTCCCTCACCTATTTTCTTGCAAGACCCTCTGCACGACAACGCAGTTGATCCAATACGGGTCCACCCATGTCTCATTATATCATGGACAGGGTTTGTGGCTCTATCCGCACACGCGCCGCGACGCAATCCTTCAGTTAAGGTCTTACTTAACGCGTGCCAGGACAGGAGTTGTTCATTGGGCTAAGCGCATGAAAAATGGAGGTCAAGCGTTTCCCGGCCGGGAACCTAGGAGGAATGATGTTACTGCGTTGTCTCGCTATCATGTCGCTGGCTCTGGGGGTGTCGGCCGCGGTTGCACAGTCTCCGCCCGCCGAGCGGCCGCGAATCGCCTTCAGCTATGCGGATCTCGCCGACCTTGCGCTGCCGGCTTCGGTCGCGGCCCAGGTCCGCATCAAAAGCGCCGTCGCGCTCAAGGGGGCACAGGCGGCAGGTGCCCCGCCCGGCGTCACGCGCTTCTACGTCGAGGCGCAGGTCGTATCGCTGATCCGCAGCGACGCGCCGTTGCCAGCTGTGGTCAGCTACCTTGCTGACCTGCCCAACCGAGCAGACGGGGCGTCCAAATTCAGGACGAAGTCCGAATATCTGATCCTCGCAACGCCCGTGGCGGGCAGGCCGGGTGAGCTTCGCCTTGCCGATGCCGATGCGCATATTCCCTGGACAGCCGAGACGGGCGAACGAATCCGCACAATGCTGAAGGAGGCATCGGCGCCCGACGCCGCGCCGCGCCTGATCGGTATCGGCAAGGCCTTCCATTCCCCCGGTTCGCTGCCCGGCGAGAGCGAGACGCAGCTGTTCCTGCTTGCGACCGACAACCGGCCGGTGTCGATCAGCGTGCTCAGGCGGCCCGGCCAGGCGCCGCGCTGGGCGGTGGCGCTCGGCGAGATCGTCGATGAGGCCGCGGCGCCGCCCGTACCCGACACATTGCTTTGGTACCGGCTTGCCTGCACCTTGCCGGCGACGCTACCGGCGCAAAGCTATTCGGATGCCGACGAATCATCGGCGGCGGCGATCCGCGCCGATTATGGCCTCGTCGTGCAGGGGCTCGGGAGCTGCGTTCGCAACCGGCGGCGCTAGCTTGCGGGTCCGCCACCTTCGAATGACGAAAGCTCGACGCCGACGCCCGCGCAATCGGGATAGATGTCGGGCTTGCGCGTCGAGATCCGCAGCGCAAGCACGCCGTGCCGCGCCGCGACCAGATCATAGATGCCGCGCGCAAGCGTTTCCTGGAGGTTGAAGCGGCGGCTGGCGGCGAGTTCGCCGATCTCGAGCCGGAGGAAATCATAGTTCCACGCGTCGGCGCCATCGTCGCTGCCGACGAACGATTCGTCGTCCAGCCAGACTTCGACCGTGATCAGGATTCGCTGCGGGTTGCCGACCTCGAAATCGTGAAAGCCGATGTCGATCGGAAGGCAATAATCCTCAAGCACGATCTTGCGCGCCCGTGGCTGAAGATGTTCGGGGACAAGTCCGTCGAGCTTACCGGCGAAACGCATATATTCACTCCAGAAACTGTACATCGCGCGGAAGGCCGAGGAAGCGGTGGCCGCTATCGAGGATGATGGTCTCGCCGGTCAAGGTGGGCGAATCGATGATGAAATCGAGCGCGCGCGTGATATCTTCGACGGTGACGCCGCGCCGCAGCAGATTGAGGCGATGCACAGCATCGAAATTGTCGGCGCTTTGCCGCCCCGACAGCAGGGTGACCGACGGCGCAATTCCGCACACTCTGATCCCACGCGCGCCATAGGCACGGGCCATCAACTCTGTCAGGCCGGCCAGGCCAAGCTTGGAAACGGTGTAGCTGAAGAAGTCCGGATTGGGCTGCGATATCTTGGCGTCGAGCATATTGACGATCAGTCCGCCGGTGTCGCCGACGCGCTGCGCAAAAGCCTGCGAGATGAGCGCCGGCGCGCGCAGATTAACCGCCTGGTGCGCGTCCCAGTCCTCGACAGTGAAATCGTCCGCGCTGTCGTAGACGAAGCGCGACGCATTGTTGACGAGCAGGCGCGCCGGAGGAAGGCCCTCCAGCCCGGCGAAAATGGTGTCGGCGACATCCGCATCGGCCAGGTCGGCGGCCACCACCTTACTGTCGCCGAGCTCGGCGGCGAGCTTCTCGCCGGCTTCGATCGAGGTCCGGCAATGGATCAGCAGATGCCATCCGCGCGCAGCGAGCGACCGGCAGATGCCCTCGCCGATACGCCTGGCACCGCCGGTGACGATCGCTGTGCGGGGACCCTGGAACTCGCTCGTCATGCCGGGCCAGCGATAGGATTCTATGCGGACCTCGGCAATGGCCGCATGCGGCGCCGATGCTTTGCGCGGCGCGCGGCAATCGCTTAGGTGCGACTCATGCCCTTTTCAAAGCCATTGCACGATCTCGCTTCGCTCTCCGTCGCCGAGGTCGCGCAGCTGGCGTCCGACCAGAAGCTGCCGCCGGTCGATCAATGGCATCCGGCGCATTGTGGCCACAGCGGCATGACGATCGCGCGCAACGGTGAGTGGATTCACGAGGGAAGCGTGATCCGGCGGCCGGAACTGGTGAGGCTTTTTTCACGAATACTGCGGCGCGAGCCGGACGGGCGATATGTGCTCGTCACGCCGGGCGAGATGCTCGACATCGACGTCGAGGACACACCGTTCATTGCCGTAGAACTCAAAAATGAGGGGGAAGGCCGCGCGCGCACGCTCGCTTTCCGCCTCAACACCGGAGACCCGGTGGTTGCAGGCGCCGATCACCCGATCCGCGTCTCCGCCGACCAGGAGAACCCGCACCCGACGCTCGGCGTACGGCCCGGACTCGAAGCGCGCATCGCGCGGCCGGTTTATTATGAACTTGCCGCCCTAGCGCTCGACGAAGATAGCGACCCGCCCGGCCTGTGGAGCCAAAATATATTCTTCGCGCTGGATGGGTCGCAATGAGCCTGGCGCACCGGATTCGCCAGGCCTTGGAAAGCACGGCCGATGCGAAGCCGCCGCTCACCGGCGACTCCGCTGTCGTGGCCGGTCCCGACGATGGCCTGTTCACGCCGGCGGCTGTCCTGGTCCCGATCGTCGACCGGCCCGAGCCAGGGGTGATCCTGACCTTGCGGACCGACACGATGCGACGCCATGCCGGCCAGGTCGCCTTCCCGGGCGGACGAATTGATCCGGAAGACAGCAACGCGATCGAAGCCGCGCTGCGCGAGGCCGAAGAGGAAATTGGTCTCAGACGCGCCGACGTCGAGGTCATCGGGGAGGCCGATCGTTATCTCACTGTCACCGGCTTCGACGTCACCCCCATTCTGGCGGTGGTGCCGTCCGGTCTCGCGTTCAGGCCACAGCCCGAAGAGGTAGCGGCGGTGTTCGAAGTACCGCTGCGCTATTTGTTTGAGCCGGAGAATCGCGCGCTCCGATCAGTCGAACGGGACGGCAGCGAGCGGCATTATTATGAGATCATGTGGGAGGGCCGGCGGATCTGGGGAGCGACGGCCGCGATGATCGTCAACCTGGGCCATCGCCTCGGAAGCCTCGCCTGATGCTGCCGCGGGCATCCTGGCAGACGGGCGCCGGCATGCGGAAACTGCTGTCGGCGCTCGACGCCGACGATGGCGAGACGCGCTATGTCGGCGGCTGCGTTCGCGATGCGCTGCTCGGCTGCGCGGTCAGCGACATCGATCTTGCGACTCGTCTTGCGCCCGAGGAGGTCATGGCCCGGCTTGGCAAAGCGCGTATCAAGGCGGTCCCGACCGGACTGGCGCACGGCACTGTGACGGCGATCCTCAACGGCACACCGATCGAGATCACCACGCTGCGGCGCGACGTATCGACCGATGGCAGACACGCGACAGTCGCCTTCACCGGCGATTGGGAGGAGGATGCAGCGCGGCGTGACTTCACGATGAACGCGCTGTCGGCCGATCCTGTCAGCCGGCAGGTATTCGATTATTTCGGCGGCACGGCCGACCTCGAGCAAGGCCGCGTCCGCTTCATCGGTGACGCGCTGCAACGAATCGCCGAGGATCATCTGCGGATCCTGCGCTTCTTCCGCTTCCATGCTCGGTTCGGTCGCGGCGAGCCCGATCCCGACGCGATTGCCGCCTGCGCGGCGCGCGCCAACGATCTGATGGCATTGTCGCGCGAGCGGATTGCCGACGAACTGATCAAGCTGCTTGCGCTGCCGCATCCGGAAGCAGCGGTAACGTCGATGTTCGAGCGTGCAATCTTCCGCGCCGTATTGCCGGAGATCGACGCCGAAGGCGTGGCCCGCCTGCGCAGACTGACGGCGCTTGAGGAGCAGCTCGGCATGCCGCCCGACCCGCTCCGCAGGCTGACCGCCTTGCTTCCAGCAGATCCGCGCATTGCGGCGGCGATTGCGGCCCGGCTACGGCTGTCGAAGAAGGCAGCCCGGCGCCTGACGATTTCGGCCGACCGCGCCGCACCGATACCCAAAGATTCCCGGCTGCTCGCCTATGGGATCGGGAAGGAGTCGGCCGAAGATCGCCTGCTTCTTGGCGGCGCGACTGAAACGCTCGCCGCGCAACTGCAGGCGCTGGAAAGCTGGACCAAACCCCAGTTGCCGGTGACAGGCGGCGATCTGATCGCGATGGGCCTGACGCAGGGACCCGACGTGTCCAAAGCCTTGCGCACGATCGAGAAGATCTGGTCCGAAACCGGCTTCTCGACGGATCGCGAAGCGGTGCGCGCGCTCGCCAGGCGCGAAGTAGGCCGGCTGCTTCAGGCCGGCGGTTAGTAGGCCCTAGAATTTGTTGTCGCGCGGGAAGCCCATCGGCGGCATCCGGCCGGCGGCTGCGCGCGCGGTTCGCCACGCGTTTAGATCGGTCTCGGTGCGGGTCCGCCCGCTTGCGCCACCCATTTCCCAGCTCAGCCCCTCGGCGAACTGGAAGGTCGTCGCATCGGACAAGCCGCCGTCGCGATAGCGTTGCAGGGTGACGCCCTGCCCGCGCCCCATCTCGGGCAGCTCGGTCAGCGGAAAGACGACCATCTTCCGATTCTCGCCGATAACCGCGACATAATCGTCGGCATCGGCGATCTGGCGGACGATCGCGAGCCGCGCACCGGGCCGCAGATTGACGACCTGCTTGCCCTTGCGCGTCTCGGCAATCGCGCCGGCGGCCGAGGTGATGAAGCCGCGCCCGTCGGACGAGGCAAGCAGCAGCTTGGCGCCACTGACCGCGGGCATAAGGGCGACGATCGCGCCCTCGCCCTCGACATCGACCATAAGGCGCACCGGCTCGCCAAAGCCGCGTCCGCCCGGCAATTTGTCTGCAGCAAGCGTGTAGAAACGCCCGTCCGGTGCGGCGAGCAACAGCTTGTCGGTGGTTTGCGCGTGGAAGGCGAAGGCGGGCCCGTCGCCTTCCTTGAACTTCATCGCCTCGGGCTGGGCGAGGTCGACATGGCCGCGCATCGCCCGAATCCAGCCGCGCTTCGACATGATCACGGTGATCGGCTCGCGCTCGATCATCGCCTCGAGCGGGATTTCGCGCGGCGGCCCGGCTTCCTCGACCAAAGTGCGGCGGCGGCCGAGCGGCGTCTCCGGAGCGTAGCGCTGACGCAAAGACGCCAGATCCTTCTTGAGCCGGGTGCGCTGGCGGGCCGGCGATTCGATCAGCTTGACGAGCTCGCCGCGCTCTTCCTCGAGCTTGGTGCGCTCCTTGCGCAATTCCATTTCCTCGAGTCTGCGCAGCGAGCGCAGGCGCATGTTGAGGATCGCCTCGGCCTGACGGTCGTTCAACTCGAATTCGGCCATCATCACCGGCTTCGGCTCGTCTTCCTCGCGGATGATCTGGATGATCCGGTCGAGGTTGAGGAACGCGACAATGTAGCCGTCGAGCAGCTCCATCCGGTCGTCGATCTTGGCGAGCCGGAAGCGTGACCGCTTGACCAGCACTTCGATCTGGAACTCGATCCAGGCGGCGATTGCCTCCTTGAGGCTCATCACGCGCGGCGTGCGGTTGGCGTCGAGCACGTTGAGGTTGAGCGAGATTCGCACTTCGAGGTCGGTCAGGCGGAACAGGCTATCCGCCAGCATCTGCGGATCGACGGTGCGGCTGCGTGGCTCGAGCACGATCCGCACAGCTTCGTCGGACTCGTCGCGGACGTCCTCGAGGATCGGCAACTTCTTCTCGGCGATCAGCAATGCGATCTGCTCGATCAACTTCGATTTCTGCACCTGATAGGGGATTTCGGTGATGACGAGCTGCCAGGTGCCGCGTCCCTGGTCCTCGATCTCCCATTTGGCGCGGACCCGGAATGCGCCGCGGCCGGTCGCGTAAGCGGCTGCGATCACATCCTTGCTGTCGACGATCACGCCGCCGGTCGGGAGATCGGGGCCGGCGACGAAATCGAGCAAAGCGCTCGGCTCGGCGCGCGGATCGTCGATCAGATGCGTCGCGGCATCGATGATCTCGGCGACATTGTGCGGGGGGATCGAGGTCGCCATGCCGACCGCGATTCCGCTCGCACCATTGGCGAGCAGATTGGGGAACAGACCGGGAAAGACCTCGGGCTCCTCCTCTTCGCCATTGTAGGTCGGCCGATAGTCGACGCTGCCTTCGTCGAGCCCCGCCATCAGCTCGATCGCGGCCGCAGTCAGGCGCGCTTCGGTGTAACGGTAGGCCGCGGCATTATCGCCGTCGATGTTGCCGAAATTGCCCTGGCCGTCGACGAGCGGATAGCGAAGCGAGAAATCCTGCGCGAGGCGGACCATCGCGTCATAGACCGACTGGTCGCCGTGCGGATGATATTTGCCGATCGTGTCGCCGACGACGCGTGCGCATTTCTTATAAGCCGTGCCGGGATCGAGCTTCAGCAGGCGCATCGCCCACAACAGGCGCCGGTGCACGGGCTTGAGACCATCGCGTACGTCGGGAAGCGAGCGCGCGGTGATCGTCGACAGCGCGTAGACAAGATAGCGCTGCGACAAAGCGTCATCGAACGGGGAATCGACGATCTGGTCGAATTCATCGGGCACGGTAGGCATCAGCGGGCGATAGCAAGCGCTTCAGGGCGACGCGAGAGGTTGTTCATCGATTTTGGTGATGCGACGTCACTGGGCAAAGACCTCCGGCGGACCCAGCTTCGCCTCGGCCTCAATCTCCGCCAGAAGCCAGTCGCGGAAGGCGCGGATCTTGGGCTGGTTGCGCTTGTGCTCGGGATAGACCAGCCAGAATGCGACGCCGTCGAGGCTGACGACAGGGAACGGTGCCACCAGTCTTCCCGCCGCCATTTCAGGGCGCCAGAACATCGGCGTCAGCATCGCGACGCCGTGGCCGGCCATCGCCGTCTGACCCTCGATGACCTGCGAATCCAGCCAGATGCCGCTGCTGCCGGCGGCCTCGGACTCGGCCAGGCCGACGCGGTCCAGCCAGCGGCGCCACCAGCCATCCCCGGCGCTGAGCCGCGGCACGTCGAGGAGGTCGGCAGGAACGCCCAGCGGATGCCGTTCAAGAAACTCAGGACTGCACATCGGCACCGAATGAAACTGGAACAGGAAATGCGCCTTCAGGCCCGGCCATTGCCCCGCGCCGGTGCGGATTCCGACGTCGGTTTCCTCGCTGAAGAAATCGACGACATGGCTTTCGGTCTTGAGCCGGACGGCAAGCTCGGGCCGCGCGACCTGAAAGCTGCCGAGGCGCGGCGCGATCCAGTTCATCGCAAAGGTCTGGGTGGTCGTGATGCTCAGCACGCCGTCGTTATCATTCGCCAGATCGGAGAAGGCGCCGCCAAGCGTGTCGAAGGCGCCCGACACCAAGGGCGCGATCCGGCGGCCCGCGTCGCTGAGCTTCACCCGTTTCTTGTCGCGGAGGAACAATGCAACGCCAAGCCGTTCTTCCAACAAGCGTATTTGATAACTGACCGCGGCCTGGGTCATACCGAGCTCGCGCGCCGCACTGGTGAAATTTTCATGACGCGCAGCGGCCTCGAACACTTTGACTGCGGATAGAGGTGGAAGCTGTCGCATAGATAGATCATAAGGTCAGCTTATATACATTGTCGAGCCTTTGGTTGGATTTCGCGCTGCGGACGGTCCATTTCCACACCATGCAGTGCGGCCCTCCGCCGCGCCGATGGACCAAGGAGCAAGACGATGCGCGACGAATTCGACAGCCGGGTGCTCGATGAGCATGGCACGGCCTTTTACGACGCGATCGCCGAATTGTTTCGGCAGATCAAAATCTCATGGGCGCGCCTTTACGAGATCCAATATGACGCGCCGTGGCGGCGTGGGTGCTGAGTATTTCCGAACCGGTCCGGAACCGGCGTCAGGTGGAGGCGGGCAGCATTGGCGCGCCTCCGCCGATTGCGTGAGCGCCATGCTTCCACTATAGATTTGGGCGATCAGCCTCGGACGCGCGGGAAGCGCGCGGTTCCGGGGCATTTGTCGTTTTTGGTGCACCGCCGCCGTGCATCCGGGGAGCCATTATGTCACGCCGCCGCCAGATCTACGAAGGCAAGGCCAAGATCCTCTACGAAGGGCCCGAACCCGGCACGCTGATCCAATATTTCAAGGACGACGCGACCGCGTTCAACGCCCAGAAGAAGGGCACGATCGCCGGCAAGGGCGTGCTCAACAACCGGATTTCCGAGCATATCTTCACCTTGCTGGGGCAGATCGGGATCCCCACCCACTTCATCCGCCGTCTCAACATGCGCGAGCAACTGATCCGTCAGGTCGAGATCGTGCCGATCGAGGTTGTGGTGCGCAACGTCGCCGCAGGATCGCTGTCCAAGCGCCTCGGCATCGACGAGGGCACGCAACTGCCGCGCACGATCATCGAATATTATTACAAGGACGACGCGCTCGGCGATCCGATGGTTGCGGACGAGCATATCGCCTGCTTCGGCTGGGCGAGCCAGGAAGAGATGAACGACATCGCCGACATGGCGGTACGCATCAATGATTTCATGGCCGGGCTGTTCGCGGGCATCGGCATCAGGCTGATCGACTTCAAGCTCGAGTTCGGCCGGCTATGGGAGAATGATTTCAGCCGCATCATCCTGGCCGACGAGATCAGCCCCGACGGCTGCCGGCTGTGGGACATGGCAACCAACGAGAAGCTCGACAAGGACCGGTTCCGCCGCGACCTTGGCGGCGAAGCCGAAGCCTATCAGGATGTCGCGCGGCGGCTAGGCCTGTTTCCGGAGGGCGACGCCAACATGGTGCTCGACATGGAACATCACCGCAAGAAGCGCGGGAAATGACCTATCCTCCCCTCCGATTCCACAAACAAAAGCCCGCCGGCTTGCGCGGGCGGGCCTAGCAGAAAACAGGCGGTTGCGGCTTATTTGTCGCCGGCTGCGGGACCACCCATGGCAACCCTCGTCGGATCGTTGCCGTGACGCTGCATTGCGAGCAGATAGTCGTTGGTCTGCATGAAAGCGGTCGGATTGACCGGCTTGCCCTCGAGCCGCACTTCATAGTGCAAATGGCTTCCGGTCGAACGTCCGGTTGAGCCCATCAGGGCGATGAGGTCGCCGCGGCGGATGCGCTGGCCGGCAGTGACAAGCGACTTGGACAAATGGCCATAGCGGGTCTGGATGCCGTGGCCATGATCGATTTCGACAAGATTGCCGTAGCCCCGCACCCATTGCGAACGTCCGACGACGCCGTCAGCCGTTGCGTAGATACGGGTGCCGACCGGGCCGGCGAGATCGACGCCTGGATGCATCGCTGCACGTGCCTGGAATGGATCTGACCGAACGCCAAAGCCGCTCGTGAAATTGGTGCCGGAAACCGGCATTTGCGAAGGAATGGCGATTGCGCCCTGCTCAACGCGGTCGAGCCGCTTCCAACTCATGAACATCTGCTTGAAATTGGGATCGGCGGTCTTGAGCGGCGTCACCGCTTCGAAAGCGCCGCTAGCTGCGGTGGCCGGCTGGAATGCGCCGACGCCTGCTACGAGCAGGCCGGCAGCAAATATTGCCGAAGGGCAGGCGATCATTCGGTGAACGGAACGTATGGCTTTCGCCGCAACAGCCCCGAGTCTAATCAAATCAATCATTACTGTCCCCGGTCGGCCCAAAGGCCGGCACGGTCACGCACCGCGACCATGTATTCACACAAGGGCTGCTTCGCCCGGCTCAAATACCGTCAGGAAGCTGCCCACCCGCTGACGTGTGAGTGCAGAGTGTTAAACAACGCTAACCGGAGCAAGCCCTATATAGAATTCGCGGGATAGACCGGCTTGACCGCGCGCTGAGTCGTTGAAAGGGGCCTTCAGGGCACCCCGAAAGTTATTTTCGATTAACCATCTCCACGTGTAAATCGGTTCAATTCCACGAGATTCGGCGCAATGAACAAACCATTTGGTGCCGGTTGCGACGTGCGCGATTTCGTCATGGTAAATGCGCCTTAATATTTGCGCCGAGCGGTGATCGCCAACCGCATCGAAGCGCTCGATCGCGATTGGCGTGACGTCGAGGCCGCGCGCTTCGAGCACCATCGGCACTACCGCGAGCCGCGCGAGCGCGTCGCCTGCGGTCTTCCCGGCAGCTTCCCAGAGGCTGTCATGTGCCGGAAGAAAGCCGTAGCCGGCACCGAGCGTGCGCAAACGGCGGTCCAGCAACGCGAAATGCATCGCTTCCTGCGCGCCAACCACCATCCAGTCATCGACGAATTCGGCCGGGAAATGCATTCCGAACCGGCCGACCAGGTCGAACGCGAGATCGATGGCGACGAATTCGATATGCGCGAGCGCGTGCAGCATCGCGACCTGCGAGCGCAGCGACCCAAGCTTGCCGCGCCTGGGCATCTGCGATGGCGGAAGGAGGACCGGCCGCAACGGGCGCGCGGGCCGGTCGGGCATCGGGCAGTCGAAGCGATGCTCGAATTGCCCGCGACGCCAGGCCCGCGCAACGGTCCGCGCCGCACGGACCTTGTGCACCGGATCCGCGGTGGTCAGGACAGCGCGAGCAGCGGCGGCGATGCTTTGCCGGCTCTCAGCCAAGCCAGGACCGGATGGCGCCGCCGCGCGCCGCGACGAGATAGGCCTGAACCAGACGGACGAGGTGGAACAGGCAGGACAGCAAGGTCCAGACGGCGATGCCGATCAAGCCGAGGTCCGGCCGCATGAAGAGCAAAGCGACGAACAGGATGACCATATTGGGATTGCGCCGCGCGGTGATCAGCCGAAACCGCGAATCCGCCCGTTCCCAGACATGGATGTGCATCCCGAAGCGCCGCATGAAAATGCCCTCGATCACGCGTTGCACGACATAGCCGCCGATGATCGCGACCATGACCCACAGAAATGTATCCGGATCGAGCGGCCGGCCATAAGCGGCAAGCCCGACGCCCCATGCGTACCACCAGAAGGGCGGATGGATGAGGTCGATTCCGTGGTCGAATATATTGCCCCAAAAGGAAGAGGTTATCGTGCAGCGCGCCAGCTTGCCGTCGACCGTGTCGAGCACCATGAAACCTAGCCCGGTGAGCATTCCGGTCCAATAAAAGCCATAACCGAAGCAGATCGTCGCCACTACGCACAGGATTGCGCCGACCGCCGTCACGGCGTTGGGGCTGATCCCCAGCCGGGCCGCCATCCGAGTCAGGACGAGCGCCCATTCAGGCCACAGATATTTGGTGAGGAGGTCGGTCACCCCCTTGTACGCACCGAAATAACTGGCGCGTTCGACGCCGCGAACGGTGGACGGATCGAGCCGCAGCAGGAACGGCTGCTCGCGCTTGCGCAGCTCGGCATTGACCTGGACATTGCCGTCCTCGTGCGCAAGCGCGACGAGGCTGGCGCCCTCCGGCAAGCGCGCGTCACCTTCGATCGCGGCCAAAGCCTCGCGTCGCTCGTCGTCGTTGCGGCAATTTGCGATTGCGACCTTGCCGCCCAGCGTCAGTGCTTCGCCAGACCGCGTGGCCATCGCCCGCAGCCAGGCGGGATCGAAGGCAAAGGCCCGATTGACGAGCAGAGTAGGGGCGTCACCGAAACCACCAATCGTAAATTTTTGAGCCGCGGCGATACGCCGGACGCGCTCGTCAACGCTCATTCCCCACAAATACGTCGGGTTGGCACCGGCAAGAACGACCTGCAGGGGGCTGGAATCCAATCTTTGCTCCTCTCGCGCCCCAGGCTCGTGCCGACAGCGCTCTGTTTATGCAAGCCCCGGCAGAGCCCGTATATCGCCGACACCGCATCTAAAAAATCGCCCGACATCCCGAAAATACTTCACCCCAATATTCGTCCGCTTCGTCGCAAGCGGGGGAAGGCAAGTGTCGGACGAGCCTCGACAAGCTGGGGATGAATGGATCGTTGTGGGGAGTTAATGAAACTCCGGCGATAGCGGCTCGTTCTGCCACCACAGGTTCGATAAAGGAGACGAGTATATGCGTAACATTTCACTTGCCGTTGCGGCCGCCGCAATGACGATACCCACCATTCTTCCGGTGCTGCCATCGGCCGCGCAGGCCGCCAGCTACACCGCGATCCGCCACCATGATGGCTATTATCATGGCCGTACGTGGCGCGACAGCCGCGGACGCGTCCGTTGCAAGCGCTCCAATGGTACTACCGGCCTTTTGATCGGTGCCGCTGGCGGCGCGCTCGTCGGCCGCTCGATCGACAGCCACGGTTCCCGCGCCACAGGCACGATCCTTGGCGCAGCCGCCGGCGCACTGGTTGGCCGCGAGATCGACCGTGGCAGCAAGTATCGCTGCCGCTAAACAAACGAAGGCGGGACGTCGTGCGACGTCCCGCCTCCTTTTATCCTTTAACCCGATACCGGGCCCGAAGGCTTAGGCGGCCGGAGGATTCTTCCGGGGACGGCCGGGCCCGCGCTTAACGGTCGTGGCCGGCGCGGCCGCGGCAAGCCGTGTGACGGGCGCTGCCGGCTTTGCGGCGCCCTTACGAGCCTTGGACGGTGCCTTCTTCGCTTTGCTGGCAGGCTTTTTAACCGCAGACTTTTTGGCTGCAGGCTTTGCCGAACGAACCTGCACGGGCGCCGAAGCGGACTTCGCTGCGGCGGATTTCGCCGCGGGCGCCTTTTTCGAAGCCTTTGCTTTCGGGGCCGGCTTGGCGGCGGCGGGAGCTCCGCTGCGCCCTGCAGTCGACATCATCCTGCGGACCGCATCGGTCGCGGCAGTGACGATCGCCGCCCCGATCTTGCTGGCATTGTCGGCAGCCGCGTCAACGCCGTCGAGCGCCTCGCGGCTGGCTTTCTTGGCACCCTGGCGAACCTTCTGATTTGTCGTCAGCGCCGCAGCAGCAGCCACCAGGCCCGCGGCAAGCATGCTGCGCGCGAGCGGATTTGCGGCGAGTTCGGCGAGCTTGTCCGTTGCCGCGCCCATAGTTGCCTTCGAACCGGACCGACCCGGTTTACCTGCGGATTTTGCCATTGCAGTCTCCTACGCTTTCATAACTGGCCCGTAACAGACGTGTAAGGCAAGTAACAGTTCCTTTTCGTACGTCGATATCGGGGGTTGATGCCGCCGGGACCGCTAGCGGTCAGATCGGCCGGTTGGATACGACCGTCCGTCGGGGTCGACGGCGGTTGCTTGGGGTTTCACTTTAGCCTCAATATCCTCTCCAAATCCTTTCTCTCGCTCATCGCTTTCCGGAATTTGTTCGCGGCGGGCCTCTGCACTGCGCGGAAGCGGGTGCCGCGCCTCGGCATCCGCGCTCCCGGGAATTTCGCCTCCCCCGGCGGCGGCGTCTGAATCATAATCCTCGCGGCCATCGCCGCCGCCAGCGCCCGATCCGGAACCATGGACTTCGCCGGCCCGGTCGACAGAGGCGCGCACGCCACGTTCCGTGATTCGTTTTTCTTGGGTCATTACCGCACTCCTTTTGAGGGGGAGAACGCTGCGCAGTGCATGACCGTTCCTGGCGCCCTCGCTGGCTATGGGGCGCGGGTCCAGCGTTGCGACCGGCAGATGAAGAAGACGCAGCCACTGACCTTGAGCGATCCGTCGGCGTTGATCTTGAGGACCGAGCGATAGCTTTTGCCGCTTTCGGGGTCGTAGATACGGCCATTGTCCCAGCGATCTGAAGCCGGCGCGAATTCGCTAAGAATGCGCAGGCCGATCAACGGCCTGCGCCGCATCGCCGGATCGGGATTGCGGATGTCGGTCTGCGGATAGTTGGGCTTGCGGATCAGCACCTTGGCGATCTTTCCGCACATATTCCTGCCGCATGGTTCGATGGCGATGACTGCGCTGCCGTCCTGTACGATCCAATTCCCGGCTACATCGGGCGCCGCCAGCGCGGCTGTAGCGCTGCACAAGAGAAGTGCGGACAGTATCCATCGAGTCACTGCGATCTCCTCTCATGCTTTCCTCGCCGCTACCGCATTACGGGATGCGCTGCGACAGTGTCGTTAGCGCGGCAAATCCGTACGGGGCCCTCCAGAAAAGCTGAAGGGCCGCCGGACCCAAGTCCGGCGACCCTCGCAACATGGTCAGCGGCCGGAAGTTCCAGCCCGGGAGACCTGAGAAGGACCTAGCCCTTCATCTCCCGAACGTACTGGACCGACCCCTCTGCTGAACCATGAGACATCGGATCACCTCCTTTCGCTTAGTTGAAGACATGCTGATAATGAATCGCCGCGAGTCCGCGATCAAGACTTGAAATGAAAAATATTTCGGATAACTTCTATCGCTTGCGCCGCGATCCTGACATCGGGCGATATCCATCAAACTGGAAGCGTATCGGGCCTGCGAACGGGCCGCGCTGGAGCTATTGGCCCCGGCAATCCTCGATCACGCGCGCCGGCTCGGGCCAGGAGGGTATCACGAGCAGCGCCGTTCCGGGAACCATGACCGTGAACCGGCCGCGGCTGAACGCGATATCGTCGAGGAAGCTGTCCTGCGCAGGCAGCGTCGCAGAAACAGATTGCGCGCCCTCGGCAACCGAGAGCGGAAGGTTTCGCGCCGTCGAAGATGTTCGGACCGTCATCACATTTCCGGTCGCGATGCCCTGCCGCGACAAGCTGATCGTGCCGGACCCATGATCGCATGCAACAACGAAACTTGTCTGGCCGGCGCCGAAGGCGGCTTGCGCATTGCCTCCCGGCAGCTCCTGATACGACCAGCCGCCCGCGGTGATCGGAAGATCCTGCCATTCAGGCGGCGTGGGCGACGGCGCGGGCCGGGGCCGTTGCACCGGCGGCGCGGGCCGTGCCTGGGGCGCCGGTGACGGCGTTTCGGCGACGCACCCCGCCAGCGATGCGGCTAAGGCAACCGGGAGAAGACGCGAGACGTGCCGTTTGATGGATCGACGCTTGAGCACGGCATGCCAACAGCATGAGTGGGCCTGCGATCCAAGCGGAAACTCACATTGCGCCTACAATGTTCGGCCAAAAGATGTCCGTTCGGGCTGAGTGGCAATCTCTATCCCGACCCGATTATCTTATCGGCGTCCCCCGCCGCTACGCCGCCCCATCCTTATCGCCTGCTGCTTGCCGTATCGTGTCTTGCGGGTGCCGGGCTTTCCCTCGGTCGCCTGGCCGCGCAGCGGCGCCTTATGTTCGTGTTCGGGTAGCCCGAGCTCCTCGGCCTCGAGCCGGCGGATCTCGTCGCGTAAGCGACCGGCCTCCTCGAACTCGAGGTCGGCGGCGGCCTTGCGCATCCGTTGTTCCAAATCCTCGATATAGGAGCGCAGGTTGTGGCCCATCGGATGCGGCGCATCCTCGTCGCCGGTATCGACCAGCACCGCGTCGCGATTGGAAACGTCCTTGAGGATGTCGGCGATGTCGCGCTTGATCGTCGTCGGCGTGATGCCATGCGCGGCATTATAGGCCTCCTGCTTCTCGCGCCGACGTCCGGTTTCGCGCAATGCGCGCTCCATCGAGCCAGTGACGCGGTCGGCATAGAGGATGACCCGCCCCTCGACGTTGCGCGCTGCGCGGCCGATCGTCTGGATCAGCGAAGTCTCTGAACGCAGGAACCCCTCCTTGTCGGCATCGAGGATCGCGACCAGCCCGCATTCGGGAATATCGAGGCCTTCGCGCAGCAGGTTGATGCCGACCAGCACGTCATAGACGCCCAACCGCAGGTCGCGGATCAGCGCGATACGCTCCAGCGTCTCGACGTCCGAATGCATGTAGCGAACCCGGAGCCCGGCCTCGTGCAGGAACTCGGTCAAATCCTCGGCCATGCGTTTGGTCAGCGTCGTGACCAAGGTCCTGAACCCCTTGCGCGCGGTTTCCTTGGCCTCGAAGATCAGATCGTCGACCTGGTCCTCGACCGGCTTGATCTCGACCGGCGGATCGATCAGGCCGGTCGGCCGGATCACCTGCTCGGAAAAGACGCCGTCGGTCTGGCCCATCTCCCACGGTCCCGGCGTCGCCGAAACCGCGAAGGTCTGCGGACGCATCACGTCCCACTCGTTGAACCGCAGCGGTCGATTGTCGATGCAGCTCGGCAGCCGGAAGCCATATTCGGCGAGCGTGATCTTGCGGCGATGGTCACCGCGCGCCATCGCGCCGATCTGCGGCACCGTCTGGTGACTTTCGTCGACGAACAATAACGCATTTTCCGGGAGATATTCGAACAGGGTCGGCGGCGGCTCGCCCGGCAGCCGGCCAGTGAGGAAGCGGCTGTAATTTTCGATGCCGGCGCACGATCCGGTCGCGGCGATCATCTCGAGATCGAAATTGGTGCGCTGCTCGAGCCGCTGCGATTCAAGCAGTCGCCCTTCGGCATTCAGTTCCTTGAGCCGTTCGGTCAGCTCATGCCGGATCGCCTCCATCGCCTGCTTCAGCGTCGGGCCGGGCGTCACATAGTGCGAATTGGCATAGACCTTCACATAATCGAGGCTCGCGACCTTTTTGCCGGTCAGCGGATCGAACTCGACGATCTCCTCGATCTCGTCGCCGAAGAAGGCGACCCGCCACGCGGTATCCTCATAATGCGAGGGGAAGATTTCGAGATTGTCGCCGCGCACGCGGAAATTGCCGCGCGCGAATGCCTGGTCGTTGCGCTTGTACTGGAGCGCGACCAGCTTGCGGACGATCTCGCGCTGGTCGACCGTCTCGCCCTTCTTGAGCGCGAAGGTCATCGCCGAATAGGTTTCGACCGACCCGATACCGTACAGGCAGGACACCGAGGCGACAATGATGACATCGTCGCGCTCGAGCAGAGACCGGGTCGCTGAATGGCGCATCCGGTCGATCGCCTCGTTCACCGAGCTTTCCTTCTCGATGTAGGTGTCGGAGCGCGGCACATAGGCCTCGGGCTGGTAATAATCATAATAACTGACGAAATATTCGACCGCATTGTCGGGGAAGAAGCTCTTGAACTCGCCGTAAAGCTGGGCCGCCAGGATCTTGTTTGGCGCAAGGACCAGGGCCGGACGCTGCAGCGCCTCGATGACCTTAGCCATGGTGAAGGTCTTGCCCGATCCGGTGACGCCAAGCAGCACCTGCGTGCGTTCGCCCTGCTGCGCCTGGTCGACCAGTTCGGCGATCGCGGCCGGCTGATCGCCGGCCGGCTCATAGTCCGAAGCGATGCGGAACTGCTTGCCGCCCTCGGCCTTTTCGGGGCGCTGCGGGCGATGCGGAACGAAATTGGCGGCTGTGTCGGGTTCTTCGAGACCCGTCCTGATCGCGATCGGCATGCACTCTATATGGTCATTGGTCCGCGTAAGCGCTACAGACGATGAACTAATAATTGGGGGAGAATGTCATGCGCAAAGTCGTGGTGCTGTTGTTGGTTGGCGTCGCCGGATGCAGCGGCGGCGCAGAGAAGACGGAAACACCGGTCGCGGCGATCGAACTTCAGCCCGGCGAGTGGGAAATGACCGTTCAGATCAGCGACATGAAACTGAATGGCGCCAGCCAGCCGGAGATGAAGGCCGGCAAGTCCACAACCTTCAAGAATTGCATCACGCCCGACCAGATAAAGAAGCCGGACGCAGGCCTTTTCGCCAATGCCCCGAACTGCAGCTACAATAATTTCTACCAGTCCGACGGTCGCATAAACGCCTCGATTTCGTGCAAGGACGCGAAGGGAAGCAATCTGACCAATTCGATGATCGACGGCAAATATACCGCCACGACAATGACGATCGAGACGCAAATGCAGAGCAGCGTTCCGAACGGCGGCAAGATCGAAATGGCGGCCAAGATGGACGGCAAACGGATTGGCGAATGCCCGGCCGCACCGGCAGTGCCAGCGAAGAGCTGAACGATATTCCGTCCGGCTCCCGAGCCGGAGCAACCCGAATGCGCCGTCCAGCGTTGGCGTAGGCGAATGCGCGTCACAGTGATCATCAACAAAAGCGGCGGCACGTCCGCTGCCGCCGGTGACGCGCTCGAAGGCCGATTGACCAAGGCATTCGGGGGCGCGGGCATCACAGCCGACATCCAGCTGGTCGCGCCCGACCGCCTTGCCCAATGCATGGAAGAGGCCGCAACGGACGACAGCATCGATGCACTGGTCGCGGGCGGCGGCGACGGCACGATCGGCCTCGCCGCAGCAGCCGCGGTCCGGAACAAGCGAGTCCTTGGCATAGTGCCGCTCGGCACGCTCAACCACCTCGCCCGCGACGCCCGCATACCCTCGGACATCGACGGCGCGATCGGCGTGATTGCCGCCGGGCGCACGCAGGCGATCGACGTCGCCTCGGTGAACGGCAATATCTTCGTCAACAACAGCGGCGTCGGGCTCTATCCGATGATGGTCCGGTCGCGCGAAGCGCAACAACGCCTCCTCGGGCGCAGCAAGCGCATTGCGATGCTGGTCGCAAGCGTCCGCGCGTTGCGGCATTTCAGCCGACACCGGCTGACGATCAAGGTCGAAGGACGAAAGCGGCCCCTCGAGACAGCTTTGCTGTTCGTCGGCAATAACCGTTACGAGACCTCGCTGTTGACGCTCGGGCAGAGACAGGCGCTCGATCGCGGCGAGTTGTGCATTTACGCGCTGCTCGCGCGGACACGGATGGAGTTGTTGGGCCTCGCGGTGCGCGGGCTGTTCGGGCAGCTCGACCAGCAGGACGATTTCATCAGTCTCACAGACATTCGCGAAGCCGAGATTTCGGCACGCTCGCCATCGCTGACGATTTCAGCGGATGGCGAGACGCTGCGCCTGGAAACGCCGCTCCGCTACCGGATCCTTCCCGGCGCACTCACCTTGCTGATGCCGCCGCCGCCCACACCGAACCTGTCCGCGAAGGCGATTTAAGCGCGGGTACGTCGAAGGACTGCCCGGGCGGCGGTGCGATAAACCCTGCCGCCGCCGGCCCCACCGAACGCCGGAGCGCAGCAAGCCGCTTCGGCGGATCGTCGATCGCCTCGAACGTCAGCTGGAACGTTCCCCAATGGATGCCAAGGCCCATGACCGGATGAAGCGCGCGATAGATGCGCATCGCCTCGGCAGGGTCGATGTGACTGGACTGCATGAAATCGCGTGGCTCGTAGGCGCCGATCGGGATCATGGCAAAACGGAACGGGCCGTGCGCGGCCACGTCGCGGACCCAGCTGCCGTCGCCGAAACCGGTATCGCCGGCGAAGAAGACATTGCCGCCCGGCATGCGAATCGTAAAGGCCGACCAGAGCGCGCGGTTGCGATCGGTGCCCCAGCGCGAACCCCAGTGATGGTTGCGCTCGACGAGGACGTCCACATTTGGCCGCACCGCTACACGCCCACCCCAGTCGGCTGCGACGGCGCTGATGCCGTGGTCCTTCAGGATCGTGTCATTGCCGAGACTGGTGACGATCAGCGGCCGGTCGCGGCGCCACAGCCGCGCGAGCGTCGGCAGGTCGAGATGGTCGTAATGATTGTGGCTGATCAGGACGAGGTCGATCCTGGGCAGATGCTCGAACGCCACGCCTGGTTCGCGCACGCGCTGCGGCCCGAAGAATGAAAAGGGTGATGCGCGCGACGACCAGATCGGATCGGTGAGGATGTTGAGGCCTTGGGTCTGCAGCAGGACGGTCGCGTGGCCGATCCATGTGACGTGCATCGCCCCGCCCTCGACGCGAGGCGGCGGCACGGTCCGGCGCGCCGGAACATGCGCAGGCCATTTGGCGCGGCCGCCCTTTGCCCAGCGATTGAGGAACCGGCCGGCATTGCGCGGGGAAGCCGGCGGTTCGGCATCGCGCTCGGGATTGAAGAAACGTGCGCCATCGAAATGGTCGCTGACCGGCCCGCGATAATAGATGCGGTCGAGGAAAGGCGGGACAAGCGTCGGTGCCCAGCAGATTGCGATGGCCAGGAAGAGAAGGATCGTCCCGAGCCATTTCAGAAGCACGCGCATTGGTCGCACGTCCTAGCGGACCAGCCGCGTAGGACAAGCCCACCGTCAGCTTGCTCTGCCTGCTCTCGCCCCATATAGCCCCTTCTTTCGCAAGCGCTTTCTCGGGCGCGTGCACTGTCGCAAAGGCTGACACCAGACGTGCTTGCTTGGTTTCGCCACCGCTATCTCGACGTGCTCGGATCGATCTACATCTATAACGAGCATCGCGGATATACTGCGATCGACCGCGTGCTGGAAGCAGTTCGGGCGCGCTCGCCCGACGATCACGCGCTGATCTCGTCAATCGAGAAGCACCGCGCCGACGAGCGCAAGCATTACCTCATGTTCCGCCGCTGGTTCCAGCTGCGCGGCGTCATGCCCTACGCCGTCGATCGGACCTGCGGCCATATCGACCGGTTCGTCGGGATCATGTTCCGCTCAACGATCGACGATCTGGATACGCAGGCCGTCGTCAATCGGGACGACCTGTTCGAGCGGCTCTGCCGCGTCATCTCGCTCACCGAACAGCGTGGCTACAAGCAGGTGGAAATCCTTCTGAATCATCGGTTCGTGCGCACCGACAAGATGATGATGCAGATATTCCGCATCATCGAGAAAGACGAACCAAGCCATTGGGCGCCCTATGACGGATGGCTCGAAAAGCATGGCAAGCGGGCGCACGCCTGGTGGGAGCGCGCCATCGATACGTTGATCCATTCCGAGCTGATGTTCCTGAAGATTCCGATCCTGCTCCTGGCGCCGCGCCTGCCGCGCCGTACCGATTGGGCGGACGCTCACGATCCCCCCAAAAGCGTAGCTCCAAAGGCACGCGCATCGGTGATCGCCGAATGAGCGAGGGCACCATTGATGCCGACGCAATCCCGGGGACGGCAGCGTCCGCATCGCGATCCGCAAGCCTCGCCGCTCGGTTGTTTTCAGCGCGTGCCGCGGGAATGCTGGGGCGCAACACCGTTGTCAGTTGCGGCACTTTCGCCGTTGGATTGATCCTGCTGTGGCTCTTCGTCGCAAAGCTGGGCCTGCCCAAGGTTCCGGCCACGTCGATCACATTCCTGATCGCGACGACGCTTCACTATATGCTGGGTCGAAGCTGGATCTTCCGGGGTACCGAGCGCGGGCTCGCCGCCGGCTATGTCTATTTCCTGATCAACGCGGGCGTCGGTCTCGTCGTCACGACGGGGCTTTTTGCGGCCATGATCGCGCTGACGTCGATCAATTATCTCATAGCCCGCGTTCTGGTGTCGCTGGCAGCTGGCTTGGTGATCTTCCTGCTGAATGCGATCCTGAATTTCCGCCGTCTCTGATCGATGCGACTGGCGCTATTCTCGGGCAATTACAATTACCTGCGCGAGGGCGCCAACCAGGCCCTCAATCGCCTCGTCGGCTATCTGGAATCGCGCGCCGGCTACCAGGTCCGCGTTTACTCCCCCGTCACCGATACGCCGGCGTTCGAACCTGCCGGCACGCTGGTTCCGGTGCCTTCGGTCACCTTGCCGATGCGCGACGAGTTCCAGCTGGCGCTCGGCCTTCCTAGCGAGATCCGTGACGACATACGATCCTTTGCGCCCGATCTCATCCACGTCTCGACCCCGGACATTCTCAACACGCGCGCGCAGACGTTCGCGAAGCAGATGGGCATTCCCATAGTCGCCAGCATGCATACCCAGTTCGAGACATATCTCGACTATTACCGGCTCGGCTGGCTCCGACCGCTCGCCCAAGCGCATCTCAACCGCTTCTACCGGCGTTGCGATCATGTCGTGGCCCCGACACCTGCGCTGGTCGCGGATATGAAGCGAGTCCGCGGCGATGACCGCGTAAGCGTGTGGAGCCGGGGCGTGGATAGGACGCTGTTCGACCCTGCCCGGCGCGATCTCGGGTGGCGCCGCAGTGTTGGAATTGCCGATCATGACATCGTCATATTGTTTTTCGGGCGGCTGGTGCTCGAAAAGGGAATCGACACGTTCGTGGAGGTTGTCGAGGCGCTGCAACGACGCCCGCTTCCCGTGAGGGCGCTGATCGTTGGAGCCGGTCCAGCCAGTGCCCGGTTCGATAGTCTTGCAGATGCAGTCATGGCCGGACATCTTGAAGGCGTCGATCTCGCGCGCGCCGTCGCCAGCGCGGACATGCTTCTGACGCCAAGCACGACCGAGACGTTCGGAAACATAATTTTGGAAGCGATGGCAAGCGGATTGCCGGTTATCAGCGCCGATGCGCCCAACGCCCGGGCACTGGTCGAGGAAGGTGAAACGGGGGTGCTCTGTCCACCGCGCGATATCGGCGCTTATGTGGAAAGAATTGCCGGGCTGATCGCCGCCCCCGAAACACGCGGGGAGATGGGCGCCGCTGCCCGACGGGCAAGCGCCGCCTTTTCATGGGATGCCGCGAGCGAAAGCGTGTTGCGCGCATATGAATCGATTTGCGCGGGCAGCTACTAACCTTATCGCCCGTGCCTCCCTATCTGAACGGTTTGAGCGCCGGCGCGCCGATCCACAGGGAGACATGCAAATGACCACCAAAGCCTATGGAGCAACTTCCAGCGACCGGCCGCTGGAGCCGATTGATATCACCCGCCGCGAACCAGGCCCGCACGATGTCGTGATCGATATCGCTTATTGCGGCGTCTGCCATTCCGACCTCCATCAGGTGCGCGCCGAATGGGGAGGAACTCTTTATCCGTGCGTCCCCGGCCACGAGATCGTCGGGCACGTCCGCGCGATCGGCAACCAAGTGACGGGCTTCGCGGCCGGCGACACGGTTGGTGTCGGCTGCATGGTCAACAGCTGCCAGACCTGTCCCTCGTGCCATGAAGGCCTCGAGCAATATTGCACCGGCACCGGCTTTGTCCCGACCTATAACGGCAAGACCGCCGATGCGCCGGGTTACACGCTCGGCGGCTATTCGCAGTCAATTGTGGTCGACGACAAATTCGTCCTGAAGATCACCCATTCCGAGGAACAACTCGCGGCGGTCGCGCCGTTGCTATGCGCCGGCATCACCACTTATTCGCCGCTTCGGCACGCAGGCATCGGCCCGGGCAAGAAGGTCGGCATCGTCGGAATCGGCGGCCTCGGCCACATGGGGATAAAGCTCGCGCACGCAATGGGCGCCGAGGTCGTCGCCTTCACGACATCCGAAAGCAAGCGCGACGATGCGCGCGCTCTCGGCGCCGATCATGTGGTCAACTCGCGTAATGCGGACGAGATGGCGGCGCACGCCAACAGCCTGGACATGATCCTCGACACCGTTGCGGCGAGTCATGATCTCGATGCGTTCATCAACCTTCTCAAGCGCGATGGCACGATGGTACTGGTCGGTGCGCCAAACCAACCCCATCCGTCTCCGAACGTGTTGGGCCTGATCTTCAGGCGCCGCGCGCTCGCCGGCTCGCTGATCGGGGGAATAAAGGAAACGCAGGAGATGCTGGATTTCTGCGCCAAACATGGCGTCGTCGCCGACATCGAGATGATCCGCATCGAACAGATCGACGATGCCTATGACCGAATGGAGCGGAGCGACGTGAAATATCGGTTCGTCATCGACAATGCGACTTTGGCCAAGTGATATCAGCCGGGCATGGCAGCCGCGAGGGCAGATCGACATTGCGGAACAAGGCGCAATCCGGTTCACCTTTTGTACAGCTGCTCATTCCTACCCTGTAACAATGGGCTATAGTGGCGCGGAACGGGTGTCAGTCCCGCCGCGTTAATTCGCGTAAGGCATTGTTTTTAGAGGATTGAGGATCATGATTCGCAAAACAGAGCGGCTTCGCCGTCTTTCCCTGATCGCCGCGGCGCCGCTCGCGGCTGCGCTTTTGGTGACCGGCTGCACCACTGCCACACCCTATCAGCCGCTGCAGCGCGGATCGGACGTCAAGGGCGGCTTTAGTGAGCAGCGCATCGAAGAGAATCGTTTCCGCATCACCTTCTCCGGAAATTCGATGACGTCGCGCGAACGCGTCGAGAACTATCTCCTCTATCGCGCCGCCGAATTGACCACACAGGCTGGCTATGACGGATTCACGATGGTGACCCGCGCGACCGATCCGCATGTCCGCACCACGGTCAGCAGCCGTCCGTTCGGTCCGGGACCGTGGGGCTGGTGGGGTCCGTCATGGCGCTACCGCTATGGCGGCTATTGGCACAGCTGGGATCCGTGGGGCTACAGCCCGTTCTGGGCCGATGACATCGACGTGAACACCGTCACCAATTATGAGGCGATGGCCGAAATCGTCATGTACCGCGGACGCAAGCCCGACGATCCGGCCAGTTTCAACGCGCGCGAAGTGATGCAGAATCTCGGTCCGACGATCGAGCTTCCACGCTGATTGGAGGTGGGCCGGATTCGTCCGGCCCGCCAAATCCGCCAGTCAGTGCGGAGCCGGCGGCACCGCCATGCACTGCGGAAGACCAAGCGCCGCCGAATCCTTGCAGGGCCTTGCCTGGATATCGCCCGACGGCGCGACATAGACTGCCCACGATCCGCTTGAGCAGTGCGCGATCCACATCGACATGCCCTTATATTGCTGCTGGTAGTCGCTACCCGTCACCTTGTTGCAGCTGCCGTCGTCGTCCTGGATCGCACGACGCAGCGCAAGCATTCGATCGACCGGGCGCGCGGCAAGCAGCTGCTGGTGAAACGGATTATCCCTTGCCTTGACTTCCTTGGACGGCTGCGGTGCCGGCGCACTATTCTCGTCGCACCCCCCGACGAGCAGGAGCGCGGCAAGGGCGGCCGATCTAAATGTGAACATCCTGATCCCTTTCGTCGTTGTGGCGAATGTCCGCCGTGTCTGAGAGCTACAATGCCGCAAGTCGATTCCAGTGCCGTCAAGCGCGTCGACTATACGCCCGAAACACGCGTATTGGACATCTGGTATGCGGGGGGCGGACACTATGCCTATATGGACGTTCCGGCGGAACTCTATGCGGCGCTGCTCGACGCGCCGTCGATCGGTGCCTTCGTCAACCAACGCATCAAGGAGCATTTCGCATTTCGCGAGATCGGGCCGCGGCGACGTTTCCGTCCGGGCGACACTTGAAGCGCCATGGCCTCAGCCTTCGATATCCTTTGCGAATGCCTCGTTCCCAACCAGACCAAGCCGCGTAATTCCTGCGCGTTTCACCAGCACGAGCAGCTGGTCATAATCCTCGTAACGCGCTTGCCCGCTGGCACTGAGATGCAGCTCCGCAGACGGGGTGCGGTGCATACGCGCAAGCCGGGCGGCAAGCGATCCGCGGTCGATCGGGGCACCGTCCCACGTCGCTTGTCCCGAGGCGTCGAGATGCAGGCGCGAGATCACCGGCTGGTGGCTGAACGATCCGTCGCCAGGCAACGGCACCGGAACTTTGTGGTTCAGGGCCGGAATAGCGATCACCACCATGATCATCAGCACGAGCATCACGTCGATCAGGGGCGTGGTGTTGATGGCGGTGAACAATTGGTCGGGTGCTGCCGGGGAAGGGGCGGATATTCTACGCATCACATCCTCCAATCATTATTGGGGATGTTATATCATGCATCCTAGAGCCCGACAATCGATAACTCCTCTTGGCTCAATAGCGCTCGAGCAGCCGGTCGACACTTCGGTGCGGCATTTCCTTCGGTCCCTGTCCGGCCGCGCATTCGGCTTCGAGCGTATCGCGGATCTTTTCGATCTCCTGGTCGGGCAGATGCTCAATACCGATGAACTGTTCGCGCGCGCCCTCAAGCGCGCGGATCAGCTCGTCGAGCTTGGCCTGCATCGCCGCGGCATCGCGGTTCTGCGAATTTTGGATCAGGAAGACCATCAGGAAGGTAATGATCGTGGTCGTGGTGTTGATGACCAGCTGCCAGGTGTCCGAATAGCCGAAGATCGGGCCGCTGATCGCCCACAATATGATCATCAGGCTCGCCGCCACGAACGCCAGCGGCTGTCCGGCGGCGGCGGCGATACGGCCCGCGACGGCTGTGAACATCCGGTCCATTGGCTTGGCTCTCCCGTTATGACCTTGATGGTACGTTCGCGGTGACCCGCTGCCCGGTCAAGCTCTAGTCGCTCGTGTAGATTCGCCAATGCCGTTGCTCGGCGGTCGCGCCGGGTACATCGTTGACGCGGCGCAGCGCGATTGTCCCGGCGCTGCCGAACGGCCTGCCGTCCTTGCGAAGGCCATAAGTCTGCACGGGTACCTCGACGTAGAGCGAACCTGCGGCGCCCTGGATTTCGGACGGCGCGCCGACCGTCGCGTGATATTCGGCATAAGGAGCGAAACTGGCTTCGAATTCGGCAAGGCTCAGTCGGTGGCTGTCCCAGCGCAGCTGGTGCGCCTCGCGATATTTGCCCGCCTCGATCAGCGCATAATAAGTCTGCACTATTGTGGCCGCGCCCTGAGCGCTGTCCTGCGCAAATGGTGCCTCGGAGAGCGATGGCGGATCGGTTTGTTCCTTACGGTTCGGTTCGGCGGTCTGAAGCGGTGCCGCTGAAGGCGTGGGTTGCGTGTTCGAGGTGGCCGGCGCCGCCGACTGATCGCACTGCGGGTTCCCCGAGCACGAGACCGTGGCGATCGCGGCAACGATCAGGGCAAGTCGCTTTTGCATCGATGCGGACCTAACGCCCGACGAACAGAAATGCGACCGCGGCCATGATGCAGGCGAACGCAGCAACATGCCGCCAGTGCAGTGGTTCGCCGAGAAACCAGACCATGAACGCACCGAACACGATCAAGGCTATGGCTTCCTGGGTGATCTTGAGCTGGCCGGCGCTCCACCCGCTTGCATAGCCAAAACGGTTGGCGGGCACCGCGAAGCAGTATTCGACGAGGGCGATGCCCCAGCTGATCAGGATGACGAGCAGGATCGGCTTGTCCATCCCGCCCTTGAGGTGCCAGTACCAAGCGATCGTCATGAAGGTGTTCGAGACGAGCAGCAGCAACACGGTGATCATCAGCCGGTCTTTCCTTCAGTCGGCAGCAGCGGACCCAGGTCCGCATTTTTCATATTTCCAGTGCCGCTTCCTGCCCTCGGCTATCCACGCCACTGCCTGCGCAACCCGGCGCGCGCGCGTCGCCGGCCTCTTCGCCTCGACGATCCATTCGGCATAGTCGCGCCGGGCGGACGAACTGAACGAATCGAATATCGCGGCGGCCGCAGGATCGGCATCCAACGCAGTACGCAGATGCTCCGGCGTCTCGATCGCGGGACGTCCGGCCGCCTTGCGTACCCGTTTCACACCCTGGTCCGTGAGCGCCGCCGCCTTGCGGACGAGGTCGGTGAGCATCGCCTCGCCGGGCAGGTCCTCAAGCCTGGTCAGTCTCCCGAACTGGCCCATCGCCTTGTCTGCAAGTTCAGTTCCTCCAGGCACCACCGTGTCGTTCCAGAATCCGAATGCGGCATGGGCCTTGAACGCCGCCATGCTGGCAAGCTGCTTGCCCTGATAGACGAAATGCGGAATGCCCCAGCGTACTGCCTCCTCGATCTCCGGATTTGCGGCATGGATTACCTTGCGCAAATGCTCGAGGATCGGCCTCGCGAATTCGGCCTGACGCTCGATATAGGCATCGATGCGCGGATCACGCTTCATGGTCGCTCCTCAGGATCTGGATTGGCGCGATCATTGCCGCGCCCCGCCGGGGACGCAAGCCGATCGTCCTGGTAGCTGAGCGATTTAGTCCGGGATCGTCCCGGGTCAGGCGGCCTGTGACGCGGGGCCTTGCTGGACGCTTCGCATCGGCGGATTGGCACGCCAGAACTGGCGCATGTTGACCGCCTCCGAAAAGCGCGCGCCGAAACGATCGCCAAGGCGCCACCGGATGTTCGCCAACGTCCAGCCGATGCCTGGGAGGAAAAGCAACACGTCGGTGCCGATTGCCGGCGCCGAGCTGCTTTCAGCCATGAACCCGCGGCTCGAAATATTGCACAGCGAGATGTCGATATCGGGCTGCTTAAGGATGCGCAGCTTGGTCTCCAGGCTGACACGCACGCGGTCCGCCTTCTTCGCATTATAGCGGTCGACACCGAGCTGCTGCACGATTCCGGTCATCATCGATCTCCGTATCCGTTTCTTAAAGCGGATTTACGAAGAGAGCGTGTGCCGTTTTGCCTAGCATATCGTTAAGGCGCGACACGGCGCGTCTACCGTAACGGAGGCGAAATCAAAGCCCCGCCGCCGCCCGTTCGCGGCCCGCGGCGCGGCCGTTGCGCACACCTCAGCGACCAGGATCGCCAGCGCCGTCCAGATCGCGGCAAAGGCAATCCCGCGGCTCAAGGTCAGATGTTCGCGAAACACGAAGATCGCGAGCAGGAACTGGATCGATGGCGTGATATACTGCAGGAATCCAAGCGTAGAATAACGAAGCCGCTTCGCCGCATTGAACAGGAGCAACTGCACCGCCGTCACGATGCCGGAGAGCATGATCAATATGTCGGTGGCCCGGGCGCTTCCGAACGCCACGCCGCCATGATGATCAAGCCACAGCAACCAAGCGGAAGGCCGCCCCAGAGCAGAAAGGCAGTCAGCCCAAGGTAAAAGCCGGCGCGTTGGCGCGTTTCGGAGTCTGTCACATGCGGCGACCAGGTTTCAATTGCCGATGCGGCAACCGCCGCGCGCCAGGTCCCGGTATACGGCCGGCTTTCTTTTTACCGCACGCGATGAACCGTTCGTCATCCTAACACTTTGTTAATCTTGTTTTCGCATTCGTGAACACAACAAACATAGCTTCGGGTGGGACGAATAAATGATCTTGCATAATTTGCGTCGTCACACCTGCATCGCGCTTGCCGCGACCGCGCTGGTTGGCGGCTGCACGACCCCCGAGAAGCCGCGCCCGACACCGACCGTCACCGTCGATGCACCCGACGAGCCGGAATGGAAGTCGATCGCCACGCCGGAGGATGTCGACCGGATCACACGCGTCGACCAGGCGTGGCACGATGCGCTCGCCCAGGCACGCAAGGCGGGCTTTACGAACGCGATCAAGGGCGAAGGCGAATTGCTGGAGCCCGACGCTGCCCTGCCCCGCCCCGCACCGACGCCAGGATCCTATCGCTGCCGGGTAATCAAGCTGGGCGCGCAGCGTGCACGCGACGCGGCCTTCAACGCCTACAAGCCCTTCTTCTGCTATGTCGAAGTCGAAAAGGACCTGCTGACCATCGTCAAGCAGACCGGGACGCAGCGGCCGGCCGGCCGGCTCTATCCGGGAAGCAAGGAGAAAGAGCTGATCTTCCTCGGCACGCTCACGCTCGGTAGCGAGGAAGCGCCGCTCGCTTATGGCGAAAGCGCCGACCGCAACATGGCCGGCATATTCGAGCGCGTCGCGCCGTTCCGCTTCCGCCTGGTCATTCCCTGGCCGGTCAAGGAATCGAAGCTCGACGTCATCGAACTGGTGCCGGTCCCGCCTCCGGAATGATAAGCGCGCTTCCGAAGGGAGCTTCCTTGCGTGCTTGCCGATCCTGAAGAAGTGCGTGCCCATCTGGTTGCCGCCGCGCGGGCCGGAACGGCGCTGACCTATGGCGGCCTGCTCGAACAGCTCGGCTATAGTTTTTCGCGTCCCAAGATGCGGGCGCTTTGCGTCATCCTCGGCACGATCGACGAACAGGGCGCCGCGCGCGGCGAGCCCGAGCTTGCCGTGCTCGTAGTGCGTCAGAGCGATGCGCTTCCCGGGCAAGGCTGGTGGGTTGCGGGCGGCGCGCGCAATCGCGGCTATGACGGGCCGTGGGAAGGACCGAAGGCCGCCCGGTTCATTGCCGCCGTCCAGGCGGAAACCTTTGCCTACTGGCAGTCCAATATTGGAACAAATCGCGCCGACACAGAGGATTAACCATATCCGCTCACCCTTGATCCTTTGAATTAGGGCATGAAGGAGGTCGGAGGGCTCGCGATGGCCGGATATGGTTCAAGATGGATGGCGCTTGCCGCGGCGGCAGCTGCACTGGCGCTCGGCGCATGCAGCAAGCAGGCGGACGATTCGGACCTCGCCAATCTGGCGAACGAGATTGGCGGCAACGAGGCCGATCCGGCGCTGACCAGCGCGCTGCAGGACCAGATCATGGTCGATCCGACGCTCAGCCAGCAGTCGAACCGTAATGCGCTGCGGCCGCCGGAAACGCCGACCCAGGCGCAATATCCGGGCGGCCAGGGCGCCGAGCGGCTGCGCGGCAGCCTTGCCGACGGTGCGGCCTGCGGAAACAATTTCGATTATTCGCCGCACTGGGCCAATCGTCTTCCCAACGGCTTCGTCGTCTATCCGAGAAGCCGCGTGACCGAGGCCGCCGCGAACAACCTCGGCAAATGCCGGGTCCGGGTGGTGACATTCGTGACCGATGCGGCGCCCGATACGGTCGTCCAATATTATCAGAGCCTCGGCACCAATGCCGGCTATTCGGCCGAGCGCCAGATGCGCGGCGCCGATATCGTCCTCGCCGGCTCGAAGGGGACGGACGGCGCCGGCTATTTCGTGATCGCCACGCCGCGCGGCGCCGGCACCGATGCCGCATTGATCATCAACAACGGCCGCTGATTCGGTTAGAGCATTTGTGGTCGCATCGTTTTTTTGCGAAAATTGTGAGGTTCGAACTGCCCCCGGCAGTTCAAAGCCAAGTCTGGGAGACTTGGCGGCCTCATCAATGGTACCCACTTTCTCGCACGATGCTCTAATCGGATTGGGTACTGGCTAAGCAACCCGCGCATCGCTAATTCGCAGCGATGCTCAAGCTCATCCTGGTCATGGCGGGCGGTGCCGTCGGCGCCGGCCTCAGATATGAAGTCGGCCGACTGACGCTGCACCGCTTCGGTCCGGGATTTCCGTGGGGAACGCTGACCGTGAACCTGTTCGGCGGCCTGGCGATGGGTTTGCTCGCGGGAATCCTGCTTCGCATCGAGGGCGGTGAGCAGAGCCGCCTGTTCCTGGCAGTTGGCATTCTCGGCGGCTTCACGACCTTTTCCGCATTCTCGCTCGAGACCTATAACATGATGCAGACCGGCGCATGGACGACCGCCGCTGCCTACGTGGCCGCCTCCGTCATCGGCTCGATAGCCCTGCTAGGCGTCGGCGTGATGCTGACCAGGCTCGCCGCATGAGCGGCGATGCAACAGCGCAGGTCCGCAGTTTCACGGTAACGCTTGAGGACGACGGCGTCCGGCTCGACCGCTGGTTTCGCCGCAACCTGCCCGACGCCAGCTTCAACATGGTCTCGCGCTGGGCGCGCACTGGCCAGCTGCGCATCGACGGCAAAAGGGCAACACCCGGCGACCGCGTCGAGACCGGCCAGGTGATCCGCATCCCGCCGGCCGAACCGCGCGCCTCGGCCCCGGCCCAGCCCGAGCGGCACACACTCAGCGAGGACGAGGTCGCGTTCGTCAACGACATGGTGATCCACCGCGACCAGTCAGCGATCGTCGTCAACAAGCCGCCTGGCCTCGCCACCCAGGGCGGCACAAAGACCACTGTCCATCTCGACGGGCTGCTCGACGGCCTTGCCGAGGATGGCCCGCGTCCGAAACTCGTTCACCGGCTCGACAAGGATACGTCGGGCGTGCTGCTGCTGGCGCGTACGCCGCGTGCCGCAGCCTTTTTCTCGAAGGTCTTTGCCGGACGAGGCGCGCGCAAAGTCTATTGGGCGCTCGTCGTCGGCGTGCCCTCGATCGCCGACGGCGTGATCGACCTGCCGCTCGCCAAGCAGCCCGGCACGGGCGGCGAGAAAATGCACGTCGATGAGGAAAATGGCCTCGCCGCCCGGACCCGCTACCGCGTCATCGAGCGCGCCGGAAACCGCGCCGCCTGGGTCGAGCTCCAGCCGCACACCGGCCGCACGCACCAGCTGCGCGTGCATATGCAGGCGATCGGCCATCCGATCGTCGGCGACGGCAAATATGGCGGCCAGGATGCGTTCCTGACCGGCAGCATAAGCCGCAAGCTCCATCTTCATGCACGGCGGCTGCGCATCGATCATCCCGATGATGGAAAAATCGACGTGCGCGCGGAGCTGCCCGAGCATTTTGCCGAAAGCCTGGCGACGCTCGGGTTCGAGCAGAGCCTCGGCGACCTTCCGCTCGACGACCCCAAGCCCGACCGGACCGAGATGAAACGCAAGGCGGAGTCCGCGGCGGCCAAGGAACGGCGACGCGAGCGCCGCGGCGAACGGCGCAGCCGGGGGAAGCGGTGATGAACCGGCTCGCAATCTTCGATTGCGACGGAACGCTCGTCGACAGCCAGGCCGCGATCTGCCTGGCGATGGAGGACTGCTTCAGCCGCGCGAAGCTGGTGCCCCCGAGCCGCGCCGCAACGCGGCGCGTGGTCGGATTAAGCCTGGTCGAGGCGATCCGTGCGCTGCTTCCCGAAGCCGAAGCCGATTTCCACGTCGCATTGGCCGAGGATTACAAGACGAGTTTCCAGGCATTGCGTAGCGGCGGCCAGGTCGAAGAGCCTTTGTTCGATGGATTGAGCGAGTTGCTCGGGGGACTCGAAGAAGACGGCTGGCTGCTCGGTATCGCCACAGGGAAGTCGGATCGCGGGTTGCAGCATTGCCTCGAGCGGCACAACATGAGCAAACGATTCGTGACCCTGCAGACAGCCGACCGGCATCCCTCAAAGCCGCATCCGGCGATGATCGAAGCGGCGCTGGCCGAAGCCGGGGCGGCCGCCGAACATAGCATCATGATCGGCGACACCAGCTTCGACATGGCGATGGCGCGCGCCGCGGGCGCCATCGCAATCGGCGTCGGCTGGGGCTATCATGACGCACAGGAGCTGATCGACGCCGGTGCACAGCATGTCGCGCAGCAACCGGCCGACATCCTCACCTTCACCAGGGCAATGGCATGAATCCCGATCAACAACCGCCCGTCACCGACGATCAATGGCGCAACCGCTTCGTCATCATCAATCTGGTCCGCATCGGGGGCACGCTCGTAACCTTGCTGGGCCTACTGATCTGGCAGACCAATCTGGTGCGCGAGGGTGGTTGGGCCGGTATCGGCTTGCCGCTGGCGATCATCGGCTTGCTGGTGAGCTTTGGGATGCCGCAATGGCTCGCCGCCAAATGGCGCACGCCACCTATTCCATGAAGCGCTTCTACAAGGCGGCTCAAGCGGTCGCCGTCGACGATGGTTTCGAAATCAGGCTGGATGGCAAGCCAGTCAGAACACCCGGCCGCGCGTCGCTCCGAGTAGCTTCGCGTGACCTCGCCGCGGCCATCGCCGCCGAATGGGATGCGCAGGCCGAGAAGATCGACCCGCATATCATGGTCCTGACCGGCCTTGCGAATGCGGCCGTCGATCGCATCGCGCCCGATCCGCCTACCTTTGCCGCCGCACTCGCTGCTTATGGCGAGAGCGACCTCCTTTGCTATCGCGCCGAAACTCCGCCGGCGCTGGTCAAGCGCCAGGATGAGGCGTGGCGTCCGTTGCTCGACTGGGCACGCCGCCGTTTCGACGTCGAGTTCGAGGTGACCTCCAGCATCATCCATCGCCCCCAGCCGCCGGCCACGATCGAACGGCTGCGCAAGGCAGTGGAATCCCGCGACGCATTCGCTCTCGCCGGACTGTCGCCGTTGATAACGCTGTCTGGGTCTTTGGTGATTGCCTTGGCGCTGGCCGAAGATGCGATCGACGTCGCAACCGCGTGGGAAGCGGCAACGGTCGACGACCGCTGGCAGGCCGAAAAGTGGGGTGAGGATGCCGAAGCCACCGCCGCGCTGGCCGGACGGCTTGTCCAGTTCGAGGGCGCCGCGCGATTCCTCGAGCTGCTCGGAAGCTAGATCAAGGTCCGGTCGTTGCGCCCGGCGCGACTGCAATCGGCGCAGGAAGCAGCTTGAGGATGACCGCCGCCGCCGCGCCGAGCATCGCCAGGTCGGCGACGAACTGGTAGAGCGCGAAGCCCCAGTCCTGGTGATCCCAGATCGGTCCGCCGAGGCGCATGAAGATCGCCGCAGCGACGAGAACGAGCGCCGTTATCTTCGCGCGCTCGGCGTGGCTGCTCACATAGCGCGAAATCGAAAGCAGGAAGAGCGCAAGCAACAGCGCGACGACCAGCATGTGCAGGAAGCCGGCGATCATGACCCCCGAATCGGACGGTGAGAAACCGCGCATGTTGTAGCCGATGACAGCGATCGGTCCGCGCGCGAACATCTCCGCCTGCGCGCGGCTGTCTGGCGCAGGCACATAATAAGTCCCGGTGGCGGGGACGTTCGCGGCCAGCACCTGCTGAACCGCGGCCGCCTGATTGTCGTCGAGGCTTCCCATCGCAATACCGGCGAGCGGCGTCGCGAAGAAGATGAAGCCGATCACGAACATCGCGATCGCGCCAAGCACCGCCCCGATAAACGCACGCGCCATATTCGCTCCCCTTCGCTTTTGATGAGGATAGCGCAATCGCGCGGGCGGGGCAAAAGCCTGTCCTAACCCGTCAGGCTGCGCACGAAATCGAGCAGGCCGATGCGCCGCGACGCCCGCAGCCGTTCCGCACGGAGGATGGTATGGACTCGCTCCAGACAAACGGCCGCATCGTCGTTGACCAGCACATAATCATATTCGGCCCAGTGGCTGATCTCAGCGGCCGCGCGCGCCATGCGGCCGGCGATGACTTCTTCGCTGTCGGTGCCGCGCGCGCGCAACCGCCGCTCAAGCTCATCCATCGACGGCGGCAGGATGAAGACGCGCACGATGTCGGGATCGACCTGCTTGAGCTGCTGCGTTCCCTGCCAGTCGATATCGAGCAGGACATCGCAGCCTGCCTCGATAGACTTGACCACCTCGGATTTCAGCGTGCCATAGCGGCGTCCGAAGACCAGCGCATATTCGAGGAATTCGCCATTGGCGCGCATTTGCTCGAATTTTTCGTCGCTGACGAAATGATAGTCGCGCCCGTCGACCTCGCCATCGCGCATCGGCCGCGTCGTCGCCGACACCGACAGAGCGATGTCATCGTCGGCCTGCAGCAGCATGCGCGCAATGGTCGATTTGCCGGCACCGCTCGGGCTCGACAGCACGAACAGCAGACCGCGCCGTTTCAATTGTGTGTCTCCCGACATATGCAGCTACTGAAGCCAAGGGGGTTTATGGTCAAGCGAAGCGGATCGAAGCTTATCAGGCGCCAGCATATGCTCGTCGCGGCAGCCATCGTCGCGCTCGCCGCGCTCGCGCTGTTCGCGATGGGGCGGCCGCCGATATGCACCTGCGGCACCGTCAAATTATGGGGCGGCGCGCTCGGCAGCGACAACAGCCAGCATATCGCCGACTGGTATTCGCTGAGCCATGTCATCCACGGCTTCATCTTCTACGGGCTCGGCTGGCTGCTGCTTCGCCGGCAGCCACTCGGCGAGCGATTCGTGATCGCGGTGACGATCGAGACGGCATGGGAGATCGTCGAGAACAGCAAATATATCATCGACCGTTACCGCGAAGCGACGATCGCGCTCGGCTATACCGGCGACAGCATCCTCAACTCCATGTCGGACATCAGCTTCATGGTGATCGGCTTCCTGATCGCGAACCGGCTGCCGATGCGCACCACGATCATCATTGCTGTGGCGCTCGAGCTGCTCGCGCTGTGGGCGGTCAGGGATAATTTGACGCTCAACGTTATCATGCTGATCCACCCGTTCGATGCGATCAAGCACTGGCAGGCCGGGTGATGGCCTATTGCATCTGCGCGGTGTCCGCCAACGCGCGAAAATCGCCAACCGTTTTTGCAAAATAACCGAGGCGCGGCGCCTCGAACGTGATCATGTAGAGCTTGCCACGGATGATCGCCGCCCTCGCTTCGCCCTTGCGGGTGAGCTGGTCCTGATCAGTATATTCGTAGGTGAACATGACGCCGTCATGGCCGAGGAATTTTCCCGGTTCCGTTGAAACGAGCTGAAATGAACCGCTGTCCTTGTAGGTTCGATAGGTGCCCTCCAGCAGTTCGGGGATTTCGACGAGAAGGGTGCTTTTCTCGAATTTCGGCAGCGGGTCCTTTTTTTTGCTCCTTTCCTTTACGAGCGGCTTGCCGGGCTCGATGCCGCCGAAGAAACTCACATCGTTGAGCTGTTCGCCATCGAGCGTCCAGGTCTCCGTGTTCTTGCCCATCCTGAGGCTGAGCTGGTTCCAATCGCGCGAGGGCGTGACGGTGATTCCCGAATCGGCGACCTCAACCGCTTCGCCCTGCTTTCGCAGCTTGTGCGCCGGCGCGAGCGTCGCGCCGAACAGCGCCACGAGCGCCGCAATGCCAAGAGTGCATATCGAACTATTCCGCATCAACTTCCGGCGACCTCCTTCGGGATCATCATCCTGATCATGCTGGCGTCGGATGCATCCGGCTTCAGCTCAAGATATCTGCGCAACGCCTTTTGCCCTTCGGTCGGCTGACCGGTCTTCAGCAGCGACAGCCCCAGGCCCCGATAGGCATTTGCCATGTCCGCGTTGAGCGCGATTGCCTGGGTGTAGAAGCCCGCCGCATTTGCCAGATCGCGCTGATTGCCCCGCGTCCGATAGAGTTCGCCGCGCGCGAACCAAAGGTCCGCCGTCCAGCCGGTCTCGGCAATCGACTGGATAAGATATTCGCTCGCGCCAAAATCATTCAGCTTGATCTGGTCTTCGAGGAACGAAGCAAGCCAGGAGGCTAGGGCTTCGCGATAGCGATCGGCGCCGTCATCCCTTGTTTCCGCCTCGGGCAATGCAAGCTCGGCGAGATAGGCGGCCCGCTCGGCGTCGGGGGGATGCGATGCTGTAAAGGCAATCGCATTGAAATTCGGCTTCTTGAGACCTCTTACGCGGACAGAAGCATCAAGCTCGGCCATGATGTCCTGCCAGACCTTCGAGGCGGCCTGGGGACGCAACTGGCTTTTGTTCAGATAGGCGATGCCGAGTCGATCGGCTTCGCGTTCCTGATCGCGACTATGGCGGTACAGGCCCCCGTAGATCGACAATTCGAGATTCTGGTAGGTTCGGCGGTTGTTGTAGCCCGGCGCCATGCTGACAAGCAGCGCGCTCCACGTCAGTATGTCGGTCCCTCGCCTCGCCGCCTTGAAAGCCTCGACCGTGTGCCGCCGTTCGAAGTGCCCGAATTCGTGACCGAGGACGGCGGCCAGCTCGGCTTCGTTGTGAACGCGAAGAAAAAGCCCGCTGAATATGCGCATCGTCCCGTTGGGACTCATCGATGCGTTGAACGTCGGCTCGCGCAGGATGTAGACCCGGACCGAATTGCAGCGGTCATCGCCGACGGCGCTGCACAGGACCTTCTTGACGTATGCGGTGAGCTTCTCGTCGCGGATAATCAGTGCCGAGGCCGCGAGCTTTCGCTCGCTCTCATCATCCTCTCGCCAGTGCCCGACCTCATCTACGCCCTGTGGCTGGTACGCGCCCTGATAAGGCGGAGGAAGATTCGGCGTCTTGGCAGTCGCCGCTACGCTGCACAGACCTGCCAGCATTATAGCGGCTGCGAGCACCGGCAATCTCACTGCGCCGCATCCTTGCCGATCTTGCTGCCGGGAAAGTCCTCGAGCAGCTGGCGGACACGCTTTTCCGAGCCGTCCGCTTCACGAACGTCGCCACCCATTTTGGCGTCCGCGTTGAGCCAAAGCAGATTGCCGGTTTTTAGATCGACGAGACCCGCGTAACCCAGATGCTCCCCGGATGTGACGGAAACGCCGGGGCCGAGCGCAGCCATCACCTGCAGGATCTTCCGTCCGGTCGACCCGTAGGCATCCTTATTGTAGATAAAGAGCCCATAGTCAGCATCCTTCGCCCCCGGAAGGTTTGCGACGCCATCGCCCAGCGACCAGTCGAACACGTCCGCTTTATTGTCGCGTTTCTTGGTCGGCAGTCTGTTGCCGACGAAGAACTGATATTCGATCACTGCCTTGGATACGGCGGCAAACAGCGCCATATGCTCTTCGACGTTCCTGGCATCCTCTCCATAGGCTTCCGGGGCAATCACCATCTCATTGCCGAATTGACTTTGGATCTTGTCCAGCGCCGTCCGAATGTTGGCCTTCGCTTGCTCGGTCCATTCCGCATTCGGTTCGAACATGCCGCCGGTGGATTGGGATCCCACCCTGACCGAAGGACGGAAGACAAGTATCTTCTTGTTGCTGTTGGGCGGAAGTTCGAAGCCCTGCCTTACCGCAGAACGTTCTTGAGCCGACGCGGGCGTGCAAAATACTGCGCCTAAGCACGCAACGATGGCGAGCCAGTACATGATGAACTTCAATGGAGCCCCCTCCGTGCGCCCAGAGCCAGTCCGGGTGACGACGGCTACTACCAATCAATTTATTTCGGAGGCAAGTCTTGATGACACGGATCGACGAATTCTTCAGCCGCAAAATATACAAGTTATCGAGGTAGCCATTTTGACGACTGCAACCCAAATGAGCCAGGCTAGGCAGTAGCTCCCGTCTCCGCGAAGAACATCGGCTGGCTCGCCTTCTTCGCCATGTCCATCTCGATTTCCTGCCAAAGGACGTCGAGCAATCCGGCAAGCTCAGCGATGTGCGGGACATCGTGGCGGCGGACGTTGCGGTATTTTTCGGTCAGCAGCGAGACTTCGGCCAGGACCAGCCGGACCATCTCGCCATGCTTGTCTAGCGACGAGACCGATTCATAAGCCTCGAGCGCCTTGGCACGGAGCACGCCGTCACATTCCCTCATTGTCCTATCCCCTTTGCAAAAAGCCCGTCGAAGATCGGCTGCGCAACGTCGCTGCCGGCGAACAGGAAAAGCACTGCGGCCAAAGCGAAGGCGAGCGCGAAACCCAGCAGCATCCATACCCAGAGCCAGCCCGGCGCCGGTGGCTGTTCCGCAAGGTCCGGATATTCGGTCGCGGGCACGATGGCTGTGATTCCGGTGGACGTTGGGCGATCGGCGTCGCGCGTCCGCGAAGGCTGTGCTTCGCATTCGTCCCCGCGCCTCACCATCCCTGCGGTCAGCCCGAACTTCTCGCGATTGAGCGCGCTGCGTTCGTCATCCAGCGCGCATTGCATCGCCTCAAGCTCCTCGGCGCCCGGTATGTCGGCGACGAAATGGCGGATGGTGGAATCGAGCGCGATCAAATCGTCCATCGTCTGCATCGCAAGCGCGCGGTCCTGGCGCTGCATCGCGAGCTGCAGCCGGACGACCTTCATCGCGCTCGCGCGCATGAGCAGAAGGCCCTGGGCGAAGTCGCTATTGCCGTCGGGCATGAACTGCGGCCGGTCAGTGCCGGTCGCCGCTCGCGAAACATCCTGCTCGATCATAGATTTTCCCCGGCCCGTTCATTCTGATTCTCGGCTGGGGATATGGTTAACCCGAAGCTGGCTGACGGAAATCCACCAGCGTGCCGGAAGCGGCCAGAGTGTGTCACGGCCGGGATGAGCGCAGCTTTTGCCGCCGATCAGCGCGCGCGGAATCCTTCCGCGCAGCGGCCGCGCAGCGAATCAGCCGGCTGGAATCTGCCGTTGAGTCGACCCGGCTGGCCGCCGACGATGTCTAAGACAGGAGCGTGACGATCCACCTATTCGGGCGGATCGCGTCCGAGCATGGCCTCGGGCTTCACGACGCGGTCGAAGGTGGCCTCGTCGACGAGATCTAGCTTGGCGCCGGCCTCCTTGAGCGTCAGCCCATTCTGATGCGCATATTTGGCGATCTTGGCGGCATTGTCATAGCCGATCTCGGGCGCGAGCGCAGTCACCAGCATCAGCGAGCGGTTCATCAATTCGCTGATGCGGCGCTCGTCGGGCTCGAGTCCTTCGAGCGCGCGCTCGGTGAAGCTTTCCATGCCGGTCGCAAGCAAGTCGATCGATCGGAGTACATTGGCGCCGATCAACGGCTTGAAGACGTTCAACTCCATATGGCCCTGGAGCGCGCCGATCGTCACCGCGACGTGATTGCCCATCACCTGCGCCGCGACCATCGTCAGCATCTCGCACTGCGTGGGATTGACCTTGCCCGGCATGATCGAGCTTCCCGGCTCGTTTTCCGGAAGCTTGAGCTCGCCGATGCCGCAGCGCGGCCCCGAGCCGAGCAGGCGGATGTCGTTGGCGATCTTGGTCAGCGACACCGCGAGCACGTTGAGCACACCCGACAGCTCGGTCAGCGTGTCGTGGGTCGCCAGCGCCTCGAACTTGTTCGGCGCGGTCTCGAATGGGAGCTGGGTCAAATTGGACATTTCGGCGGCGAACGCCTCGGCAAAACCCGCCGGTGCGTTGAGGCCGGTGCCGACCGCGGTGCCGCCCTGCGCGAGCCGGTGCAGCCGCGGCAATACGCCTTCGACGCGCGCGATTCCGTCCTGGATCATCGCCGCATAGCCCGAGAATTCCTGACCCAGCGTCAGCGGCGTCGCATCCTGCAAATGAGTGCGGCCGATCTTGACGATATGGTCCCATGCCTCGGCCTGTTGCGCCAGCCTGGCGTGGATCGTCCGGAGCGCCGGGATCAGGCGCCGGTTCACCGAACGTGCCGCCGCGACGTGCAGCGCGGTCGGGAAGCTGTCGTTCGACGACTGGCTCATATTGACATGGTCGTTCGGATGGACCGGAGTCTTGCCGCCGCGCTTGCCGGAAAGGATCTCGTTGGCGCGCGATGCGATCACTTCATTGGCGTTCATGTTGGACTGGGTGCCGGATCCGGTCTGCCAGATCACCAGCGGGAACTGGTCGTCATGGTCGCCGGCCGCCACTTCGCCCGCCGCCTGCTGGACGGTCTCGCCAAGCTCGGCGTCGAGCTGGCCGATCCTGACGTTGACGCGCGCCGCCGCCTGTTTGACGAAGCCGAGCGCGTGGACGATCTCGCGCGGCATCTGCTCCTGCGGCCCGAACGGAAAATTGTCGATCGAGCGCTGCGTCTGCGCGGCCCAATAAGCGTCACCGGGGACTTCGATCGGTCCGAAACTGTCGGTCTCGGTGCGGGTGGAATTCATTGACCCTCTTTCTCTTCCTTGATCTGTTATCTGAAGAAACCCCCCTCGCTACGCAGGGTGATCCTCGAACATGGAGCGGGCTTTCGTCCGTCGCCAAGGAAGATCGGGTTTCCGGTACTGACGCGAAGGCCGTTGTTACTTTTTGCGGCTGAAGTCCACAGAAACGACGTTGGAACCGTCCTCGATCGGTTCGGCGACCGGATGGTCGTTTTCGGCCTCGTCATGGTCCTGTGGCTCCGACTCGTCGGCCTGGACCTGGAACTGAAGCGCGAAATTGACTGCCGGATCGACGAACCCCGTGATCGCGGAAAAGGGGATGACCAGCCGCGCCGGCGCCTGGTTGAAGCTCAGCCCGACCTCGAAACCATCGTCGGCGACCTTGAGGTCCCAGAAGCGATTCTGGATCACGATCGTCATCTCATCGGGAAAGCGCTCGCTGAGGTGGCGCGGGATATCGACACCGGCCGCGCCGGTCTTGAAGGTGATGTAGAAATGATGCGCGCCGGGAAGCACGCCGGTCATCTCGACCTCGCCGAGCACGCGGCCGACAACCGCGCGCAAAGCCTCCTGGACGATCTCGTCATAGGGAATCAGGCTGTCCGGAGTGTCTTCGCTCATGACCCGATTGGTAACGTTGCCGGGGCTTTGGTCAAGCGGCTTGCGCCAGACATGGATCAGCAGATAGGCGTGGCCGGGCCGGCCCCTGGCTGCGCGAGAGGGAAGGAAAAAGATGCCGATCGATGCCACTTTACCCTATGATGACGGCAACATATTCGCGCGCATCCTGCGCGGCGAGCTGCCCTGCAAGAAGGTCTATGAGGACGACCATGTCCTGGCTTTCCACGACATCAATCCGCTGGCGCCGCTGCACATATTGGTCATTCCGAAAGGACCTTATGTGTCGTGGGACGATTTCTCGGCCAAGGCGTCGGACACCGAGATCAGCGCCTTCGTCCGCGGCGTCGGCAAGGTCGCGCGCGACAATGGGCTCGTCGAGCCCGGCTACCGCCTGCTCGCCAACACCGGCCGCAACGGCGGACAGGAGGTTCCTCATCTTCATGTCCATATCTTCGCCGGCAAGCGGCTCGGCATGATGCTGGCGATCTGACCGGACAGCTGCCGGCCGATTGAGCGCTTGCGCCGGGGGATTTAGTGGTTAGGCTCCGAAATCGGGCATCTCTCCGATCGTAGTGAAGGAGTCTCATGGCGACCAAGGCGGGTAACGGCATCCTCGGGCGCATGATGATGCGCAAATCGGTCGCTCAGGTGCAGGCGGAGGCCGGCAGCAGCGAACTCAAGCGAACGCTCGGCCCCGCGAACTTGGTCCTGCTGGGTGTCGGATGCATCATCGGTGCCGGCATCTTCGTCCGCACCGGCAATGCTGCGGCGCTTCACGCCGGACCGGCGGTCCTGCTGTCCTTCCTGATTTCCGGCGCAGTCTGCGCATTTGCCGGTTTATGCTATGCCGAGTTGAGCTCGACATTGCCGGTCTCCGGCTCCGCCTACACCTACAGCTATACTACGCTCGGCGAGTTCGCCGCGTGGATCATGGGCGCGCTGCTGCTGCTCGAATATGGGCTCGCCGCGTCGGTCGTCGCGGTCGGCTGGTCGGGCTATGTGGTCAGCCTGCTCAAGGATATCGGAATCGTCATCCCAGCTACCCTGACCGGCCCTGCCGGGCACGCCTTGATGCAGGATGGCGTCCCGGTGCTTCAGAACGGCGTCGCCGTCACGACGATCATGAATCTGCCGGCGATCCTGATCTGCCTGGCGCTGTCGGGGCTGCTGGTGCTCGGCGTTTCCGAGTCCGCGAAGGTCAACAATATCATCGTCGCGATCAAGGTCGGGGTGATCGTCGCCTTCATCCTGGTCGGCGGGTTCATCGTCCTGCAGGATCTTCCGGCGCGGATCGCGGCCAATTGGACGCCGTTCATCCCGCCGCCGACGGGGGAAAAGGGCGAGTTCGGCTGGGGCGGCATATTGCGCGCCGCGTCGATCGTCTTCTTCGCCTACATCGGCTTCGAGGCTGTCTCGACCGCAGGCCAGGAAGCCAAGAACCCGCAGAAGGACATGCCGGTCGGGGTGATCGGATCTTTGGTGATCTGCACCGTGCTCTACATATTGGTGTCGATCGTGCTGACGCTCGTCGTCAACTACAAGAGCCTCAATGTTCCCGACCCCGTCGCGGTCGCAGTCAACCAGTTCGGCCCGCAGTGGAAATGGTTCGCGTCGCTGATCAAGATCGGCGCGATCATCGGCCTTACCTCGGTGGTCCTCGTGCTGATGTACGGGCAGACCCGCATCTTCTACACCATGGCCCGGGACGGCCTGCTGCCCAAGGCGCTCGCCAAGGTGCATCCGACGCTGCGTACGCCCTGGGTCAACACTATCATCGTCGGCATATTGACCGCATTCGCGGCCGGCGTGTTCGACATCAACACTTTGGGCGACATGACCTCGGTCGGCACATTGGCGGCGTTCGGAATCGTCTGCCTGACCGTGATCTGGCTGCGGCAGACCCATCCGGAGCTGCCGCGCGGTTTCCGCGTGCCGCTCTATCCCTACCTCCCGGCGCTCGGGATCCTCACCTGCTTCGCGCTGATCTTCAGCGTCGAGACGCGCGTGCTGGTATTCTTCCTCTGGTACACGATCGCCGCGGTCGTGCTCTATTTCGTCTATGGCATGCACAATTCACGGCTGGCCAAGGGTGAGGCGCCGCTCAAGCAGCCCGATCTTCCGGAATATCCGGAGGATGCCGCCACGGTCGACGGCGAGCCGGTGATCAGGCCCTAGGAGGCGCTCAGCCCAGCCGGCCGGCGATCAGCGCGGCGACGTCACTCTCGGGCCGCGGGCCGTAGTGGCTGATGACCTCCGCAGCGGCGATCGCGCCCATGCGGAGGCATTGCTCAAGGCTCCTGCCGCGCGCGCGACCGGCCAGGAAGCCGGCCGCAAATTGGTCGCCCGCGCCGGTGGTATCGATGACGGCGTCGACCGCCTCGGCGGCGACCTCGGCGCGCTGACCCTTCTCGATCGCAACCGCTCCTTTTTCGCTGCGCGTGACAACCACCAACGCCACCTTGCCGGCCACAGCATCGATTGCCCCATCGAGGTCTTCGGTGCCGGTCAGCGCACAAATCTCATGTTCATTGGCGAACAATATGTCGATCTTGCCTTCGTCGATCAGCCTGTTGAACCCGTCGCGATGACGGTCGACGCAGAAGCTGTCGGACAGCGTGAAGGCGATCTGACGCCCGGCCTTGCGCGCGATTGCGATGGCTTTTTCCATCGCCGCGCGCGGCTCCGCGGGATCCCACAGATAACCTTCCAGATACAGGATCGCCGCTTCCTCGATCTGCCGCGCATCGAGCGCTGCGACCGGAAGGAACTGCGAAGCACCCAGAAAGGTATTCATCGTCCGCTGCGCGTCGGGCGTGACCAGGATCAGGCAACGCGCGGTAGGTTCGCCATTGGGCAAGGCGGGAGTCGCGAAGGCGACCCCGATAGCATTGATGTCGTGCCGGAACACGTCGCCGAGCTGGTCGGCGGCAACCTGGCCGATGAAGCCGGTGCGCAGGCCAAGCGCGGCCATGCCGGCGACGGTGTTGGCGGCCGAGCCACCGCTCGTCTCCCGCCCCGGCGGCATCTTGCCGTAAAGCTGCTCTGCCTCAGCGGCATCGATCAGCCGCATCGAGCCCTTGACCAGATTTTCGGCGGCGAGGAATTCATCGTCCGAGCTGGCGATGACGTCGACGATTGCATTGCCGATCGCGATGATGTCGAGGCGGGTGTCGGGCAAGAAACGGCCTTCCTGTTTGGGACCTTGCCCGCCTAGCTGGCACGCGGTGCGCCTTCAACCACGTCATTGACGAAAGCGGGGCGCTCGGCGAAGCAAGCCGTCCTGCATTATGGGAGCGGTGATGGTGACAGGGTTCAAGCAGCGGAACGGCGCATGCGCAGCGCTGCTTCTGCTTGTCGCGGGATGTACGGCGCAGGCGCCGCCGCAGGCGATGCCGGCACCGCCCGCGCCCACCTATAGCGCGACCGGACTCGACAGCGTTATCGGCCGCACCGCGCAGGCGCTCGAAGGGCAGTTCGGACGGCCGGCGCTCGACATCCAGGAAGGCAGCGCGCGCAAGCTCCAGTTCGCGAGCACCATCTGCGTGCTCGACCTCTATCTCTATCCGCCAAGCCAGGGCGCTGCCGCGGTAGTGACCTATCTGGATGCACGGCTGCCCGATGGCCGCGATTTCGACCGCGCGTCCTGCGTCGCTGCCTTGCTCAAACGCGAAGAAACGCGCTGATCCTTATTCGCCGCAATCAAGCTGCGTGAGCGCCCATTGTGCGGCTTCGGCAACCACGGGATCCGGATCATCTGTCAATCTGCGCAGCGGCGCGACGAGCGAAGGGCTTGCGCTGTTGCCGGCGGCGATCGCGGCGTTGCGGACCATTCGGTTGCGGCCGATGCGCTTGATCGGCGATCCTGCGAACACCTGCCGGAACGCGGCATCGTCGAGCGCGAGCAGGTCGGCCAGAGCCGGCGCGGTCAGTTCAGCGCGCGGCGCGAACGCCTTGTTGCGGCGCGCGGTGTCGGCGAAGCTGTTCCACGGACAGACCGCGAGGCAATCATCGCAGCCATAGATTCGGTTGCCGATCTTTTCGCGGAATTCGAGCGGGATCTGACCCTTGTGCTCGATCGTGAGATAGGAAATGCAGCGGCGGGCGTCGAGCCGATAGGGCGCCGGGAACGCGTTGGTCGGGCAGGCGTCCTGACACGCCGTGCAGGAGCCGCAATGGCCGGGGTGCGGGGTATCCGCCTCGAGAGCGAGGGTGGTGTAGATTGCGCCCAGGAACAGCCAGCTGCCGTCGATCCGGCTGACCAGATTGGTGTGCTTTCCCTGCCAGCCCAACCCGGCCGCCTCCGCCAACGGCTTTTCCATCACCGGTGCGGTGTCGACGAACACCTTGAGCGCGATATCCTCACTCTCCCCGCCCTGGCGCTCCACCAGCCAGCGCGCGAGCGCCTTGAGCGCCTTCTTGATGATATCGTGATAGTCGCTGCCCTGCGCATAGACCGAAATGCGTCCGATCTCGGAGTGTTCGGCAAGCGCGAGCGGATCGACGGCCGGCGCGTAGCTCATGCCGAGCGCAATCACCGAGCGTACCTCGGGCCAGAGCGCGGCCGGGGAGCCCCGGCGTTCGGCGCTCTCTTCCATCCAGATCATGTCACCGTGCGCGCCCGACGCGATCCATTCGTGCAACCGTTCGGCAGTGCGCGGCGCGGCATCGGCGGCCGCAATGCCGATCGCGCAAAAGCCAAGCCTTCGCGCCTCGCGCTCTAATTCTTCGCGCAGCTTTAACTTGCCCTTGGTCATTTGGTCCCACTACGAGCGCACGCAGGCGAAGGATCAGGCAATAGTGCACGACGGCCCGGCAATCGAGGCGAAAGGCCTCGTCAAAGCCTTTGACGGCAAGCTGGCGGTCGACGGAGTCGATATCGCCGTGCCGGCCGGGAGCATCTATGGGATCCTCGGTCCCAATGGCGCGGGCAAGACGACGACGCTTCGGATGCTGCTCGGGATCATCGACCCCGATTCCGGCCACCGCACGCTGCTCGGCCACGAACGGCCGCTCGAAGCGGCGCATCTGGTCGGATACCTCCCCGAGGAACGCGGCCTCTATCCGGCGATGAAGACGCGCGAGGCGGTGGCCTTCATGGGGGCGCTTCGCGGCCTTCCTCTCAAGGTCGGCCGCCAGCGCGCGGAGGAGTTGCTGCGCGCCAATGGCCTTGGCGACTATCTCGACAAGCCGGTCAGGAGCCTGTCCAAGGGGATGGCGCAGACCGTGCAGCTGCTCGGAACCATCGTGCACGAGCCCAGGCTGATCGTGCTCGACGAGCCCTTTTCCGGGCTCGATGCGATCAACCAGGCGCGGCTCGAGAATCTGATCCGCGCGCGGGCCGCCGATGGCGCGACGATCATCTTCTCGACCCATGTGATCGCGCATGCCGAGCGCCTGTGCGAGCGGATCGCGATCATCGCCGGCGGCAAGATCCGCTTCGAGGGCCGGGTCCGCGAAGCACGCGAACGCCTGCGTCCGCAGGTTCGCCTGCGGATGCGCGATGAGGGAGGATGGCGCGGCGCCTTGCCGCCGGAGGCCGTCGAGCAGGACGGCATGTGGCAGTTCGAGCTTCCCGCCGACGGCATCGAGCCTCTCCTGAAGGCGCTGATCGCGAGCGGCGCCGGGATCGAGGAACTGTCGATCGAGCGTCCCGGCCTGCACGATGCGTTCGTCGCGATCGCCGGTCCGCAGGCCGCAAAGGCGCTCGCCGAAAGCGCGATCGATCTGGAGGCAGCGCAATGAGACAGTTCCTGCGCGCCGCATTCGTGATCGGACGCCGCGATTTCACCGCGACCGTCTATTCCAGGAGCTTCCTGCTCTTCCTGATCAGCCCTTTGGTCATCATAACCCTGTCGGTGCTGGTCAGCGGCGTCATGCAGAGCGGCACCCGCGAAGACATTCGCGCGAAGGTCGCAGTGGCGGCGAGCGAAGCCGACTTCGCCGGCCTGCGCGCGGCACGCGAGCGGCTGAGCCCGGCGTTCGGCGAGCAGGGCCTGCCCGAACTGATCCGCTACGATCCGCAGCCGGACGCCGCCGCGCAGGCCACTGCGTTGCTGCACTCGGAGGTGAAGGGCGTGATGGCGGTCCTCACCGGGGGTCTCGATCATCCCACGCTTACCGGCGCGATCACCCAGGATGGCGTGGTGAATCGCGGCATGACATTGCTCGTCGACGAGGCCCGCAACGGCCGGGCGGCGTCGCAGGCGGGCGTGGCCGTCGCGCCGACCAAGATCGACATCATCTCCGTCGCGCATTCGGGCGGCGGGCTTGCGACTGCGCGCGCGATCACCGCGCGCTTCGGCCAGATGTTCCTGTTCTTCCTCACGGTATTGCTGTCCGGCATGCTGCTGTCGAACATGCTCGAGGAAAAATCGAACAAGGTGATCGAGGTGCTCGCCGCCGCGGTGCCGATCGACGCGATCTTCCTCGGCAAGATCGTCTCGATGCTGGCGATCTCGCTGGTCGGCGTTTCCTTCTGGGGTGGCGGTGCGCTGGGGGCGATGCTGGTGTGGGGTCACGGCCAGGCCGGCCTGCCCGACCCCGCCGTCGGCTGGCCGCTCTTCGTCGCGTTGATCTTCATCTATTTCAGCATCAACTATCTGCTGCTCGGCGGTCTGTTCCTCGGCATCGGATCGCAGGCCAACAGCGTGCGCGAGGTGCAGACCCTGTCGATGCCGATCACGGTCGGCCAGATGCTCGTCTTTGCCCTCGCCTCCGCGGCGGCGGGCCAGCTGACACGGCCGCTCGGCATTGTCTCCGCCATCTTCCCGTTCAGCTCGCCGCTGACGATGATCGCACGCGCCGCCGAGCAGCCCGAGATCTGGCCGCACCTCCTCGCGATAATCTGGCAGGCGATGTGGGTATTGCTGATCGTCCGGCTCGGCTCGATGCTGTTCCGCCGCAACGTGCTCAAGTCAGGCAGCCCCGCAAAGGCGCGCTAGCCTGAGGGCACCAAACTCCAGGATGTGTCGAAATTCGGGTCAGGCCGAGCCGAAAGTGGCGGATTTCGAGAATCGGCGCGCAGCGCACGTTGCAGTACGTGAGCACCGGAAGCGCAGAAAGCCGTCATTTGCAGGCCGGCATCACCCGAATATCGACACATCCTAATGCACGAACCGCGCGACGACGTCCCTGTAGCTGCGGCTCACCTTCACCTGGCTTCCCGAATCGAGCACCAGGAAGCATTCGCCATTGGTGTGCGGCTTGACCTGCCGGACCAGATCGAGGTTGACGATCGTCGAGCGATGGACGCGCTGGAAGCGGCGCGGATCGAGGCGTTTTTCGAGGTCCTTCATCGTCTCGCGCAGGATCAATGTGTTGTTGCCGGTATAGATGCACATATAATCGCCGGCGGCGTCGATCTTCTCGATCGTATCGACATCGACGCGGAAGATCTGCCCCTGGTCCTTGATGTTGATCAATTTCTCATAGCGGTTCGAGGCGTGGCCTTCGTCGGCCGGCTCGGAATTTTCCATCGCGTCGGGCGCGACCTCGGCGAGCACCTCCTTGAGCCGTCCGACCTCTTCGACGCTGCGCCGCTCGGCGAGCCGCTGACGCACCTTGTCGAGCGTGTCGGCGAGCCGTTCCTCCTCGACCGGCTTCATCAGATAGTCGACCGCCTGCGCCTCGAACGCGCGGATCGCATGGTCCGAATAAGCGGTGACGAAGACGAACAACGGCGGCTCGACCTCCATCAGGCCCTGGATCACCGAAAATCCGTCGAAGCCGGGCATCTGGATGTCGAGGAAAGCCAAGTCTGGCTTGTGGGTCTTGATCGCGCGGATCGCCTCGCGCCCGTTGCTGCATGTGGCGACGATCTCGACGTCCTCATGCTTCTCGAGTCGGAGCTGAAGTCCCTGGATGGCGAGCGGTTCATCATCCACCAGGATGGTGCGAATGGTCATTTTCTTTCCTCGTCTCCGATTTGATAGGGGATCTCGATGACAACGCCAAAGCCCCCACTCTTGTTCGTTTGAGTCTCAAAACGATGGTCGGCACCATAGGCCTGCGCCAGACGGTCCCGAATATTCGCCAGTCCGACGCCAGTCGACGACTGATTGGCCGCAAAAGTGCTTCCGTCCACCCCGGGGCCGGAATCGGACACGGTGAGCAGCACGCGATCGGCGACCTTGCGCGCATCGACCCAGATGTCGGCGCCTTCCTCCTGCGGGGTCACCGCATATTTGATTGCATTCTCCACCACCGGCTGGAGCAGCAGCGAAGGCATGCGCGCCATGGCGACCGCCGGATCGATCTGGAAATGCGTCCGCAGCCTTTCTTCAAAGCGCATCTTCTCGATTTCGAGATAGAGCTTCAGTGTTTCAACCTCCTGCGCAACCGTCACCTGCCCCGCCGGTTCGTTGACCAAAGTATAGCGCAGGAATGATGACAGACGCGACAACATAGCATTGGCGCGCTCGGTCTGCTTGAGCAACACCAGGGTCGAGATCGAATTGAGCGTATTGAACAGGAAATGCGGGTTGAGCTGGTAGCGAAGCATCGCCAGCTGCGCGGTGCTGGCCTGGTGCTCGAGCTTGAGCAGCTGATCGGTCGCCTTTTCCAGGATCAGATAATAATTGATTCCATAATAGAGCGCGGACCAGGCCGCGAGCAGCGAGAAGTCGAGCAGGATGGCGCTCAGGAACTCGATGCCCTGCGGACGCAGGCCCGGCCTGACGAAGGTCGCGTGGCTCCACGTCTCGATCGCCGAGAAGCTTGCCGAGGCGGTCAGCAGGACGACGATCGTCACCGCCCAGGTGATGAGCGGGCGAAGGCGGATGAGCCGCCGGAACAGCGCCGCCATCAGCAACGTCATCGAATAGCCGGTCGCGGTCAGCAGCAAGGTATGGATGACGAACGCGAAGCCGAACGCATTGGCAACGCCCGACAGCGTGCGCAGCACGAAATAGCCACCCCAGCCGATCGACTGCAGGAACCAGAATGCGCGATTCTTGTCCTCGAAGAAGGGCTGGCGCGGCAGGCTGATCGGCAGCTGCGGAAGTTCGGTTGCGCCTGTTGTCGCACCGGTCGGCATAGTGGCGCCGGCCGGGCCGGGCGCGGGCAGCGTTACGGGATCAGTTGCCACCAGCCGGGGCTTTCTCTGGGACCTTCTCCGCGCCTTTCTCGGGCAGGACGAGCATCGACCAATCCCCTTCGTCGGTCACGTAAGCGGCGACGGCCGCGCGAACCTTCTCCGCTGTCATCGCCTTATAGTCGGAAAGATAGTTGCGTGTCTGCTCGATCAGCTCCGGCTGGCTGACCCAATTTTCAAGCGCCGCGATCCAGTAACCGTTGGTCTTGAGGCGTCGTTCGACGCCGGTGACGATCGGGTTCTGGGCGCGCGCGAATTCCTCGGGCGGGGCCGGCTTGGCGGCCAGCGCCGCAACTTCCTCGCGCGCGATGCGGAAAAACGTGGCGGTGCTTTCGGGCTTGAGTTCGGCGCTGGCCAAGAACACCCCCCAGGCGGGGAAGATGTCGGCGCTGGTTGCGCTGACATTGGGCGCGTAGGTGGCGCCTTCCTTTTCGCGCAGCCGGTCGAACAGCCGCACCTGCAATATGTTCGCGGCAACCGACAGGGCGCGCCTTTCCTGGATTTTCGCGGTGCCGCCGAAGGTCGACCAGCCGATCAATGCGAGCGCCTGACTGGGATCGCCCTTGTGCGTGAAGGTGACCGGAGCCGGATCAGGCCTTGGTGGGGCACTGGGCAGCGCAGCCGCCGGCGCTGGACGCGACGGAATCGCGCCGACCGTATCGGCCATCGCCTTGACGGCGGCTTCCAAGCCGACATCGCCGACGATGATCGCCTCGATCGGACCGTTGGCGAGCAGCGGCGCGAAGAATGCGCGGAACGCGTCGGGCTCCGCCGCCGCCATCGCCGTCTTGTCGACCGGCCTCCATCGCGTGTCGTCCGGGTGCAGGGTGCCGCCAAGCTCGCGCCCCGCCCGCGCCGACGCGGAGGTGAAGCTCAACTCGTAATTGTCGATCCAGCTCGTCTTGTAGCGATTGAACAAAATCGGGTCCCAGCGCGGGTGCGCCAGCTTGACCGCGAGCAGCCGCAGCTGGTCGGGAAGATCTGCGGCATTGGTCGTCCCGCCAAGCTCATAGGCATCGTCGTCGACGTTGAAATTGAGGCTGAGCCGCCGCCCGGTCATCAGCCTTTCCATACCGTCGAGGTCGAGATCGGCGAGACCCGAAGGTCCGACCGCCTCATCCATCCAGGCCAAAGTCGGCCGGTCGGACGGAAGACCGGCGAGGCCCTTGCCGAAGCGCAGCCGGACGAGCACCGAGCCCTTGTCATAGTCAGTTTTCTTGAAGGTCAGCGTCGATCCGTTCGCGAAGCGGATGATCGTCACGTCGAGATCGTCGATCCGCTGGCGCGACACCTCGCGCCCCGGCGCGCCGAGCGGCGGCAGTTGGTCGAAGCTCACCTTGCGCTCGGCCTGGCGTACCGCGGGCGCGCCCTTCTCGGCATGGACAAGCGCGGCGGCAATCGCTTTCTCGCCGCCTGCGACCGGTGCCGAGGTCAGCAGCAGCAGCCGCGGGCCTTCGCCGCTGAACAGCTTGCGCGTTTCCTCGGCCACCGCCTGCGGGGTCAATTCGGGCGTGAACCGGTCGAGCAAGGCAAGCATGGTCGGCGCATCGGCCACCACGTCGCCGCTGTTGATCGCACTCACCAGCTGGCTGGCACGCTGCGGCGACTTGACCGTGGGTTCCGCTGAGACGCCGGTGAGCAATGCGGTACGCAGATTGCTCACTTCGCGGGCGATTTCGGCCGGACTGGGCGCCGCGCGAAGCGAATCCGCGATGATCGCCATGCTTTCGTCGAGCGCCTTGGCCCATAGGCCTTCCTTGGCCGAAATCGAAAGCTGGGTTGAATCGGCGACCCGGCGCGTCCGTCCGATCCCGACCGAGGCGGCGATGAAGGCTGCGTCGCCGCGCGCCTTGGCTTCGAGGCGGCGATTGATGATCTGCGCGGCGATCTGCTGGGTGAGCTCGATCCGTTCGCTTTCGATCGTATCGGGCGCCGGATCGTGCGGCCGCATCCACATGATCTGCCCCGATGCAGGCGCGCCGGGATAGGTGAGCGTACCGATGCGATGGTGATCGCGCGCGATGCGGCCATAGTCGGGCGCGGGCGGCTTTGCGCCCTCGGGCTGCCAGCCGCCGAAATGTTTGGCGATCAGTTCGATCATCATTGCCGGATCGGCGTCGCCGACCAGGATGATCGTCGCGTGATCGGGGCGGTACCAGCGCTCGTAGAAGGCGCGCAGGCCCGGTGCGGTCGCCGCGGCCAGCGTTTCCTCGGTGCCGATCGGGTCGCGCTCGGCATATTTGAGCCCGGCGTAGAAAAGCGGGCGCGCGACCTGATCGTAGCGGACCGCGATTTCGGAGCGCCGGCGTTTTTCGGCCAGCACGATCTTTCGCTCGGCATCGACCGCCGCCGGGTCGAACAGCGCCTTGTCCATCATGTCCGACAGGATGGCGAGGCTGCGGTCGAGCGGCGCGCGATCGGCATGCGGCAAATCGAGCTGATAGACGGTCTGCGACGGAGTCGTCGTCGCGTTGGTGTCGCTGCCGAAGCTTGCGCCAAGGTCCTGCCAGACGCGTCGCCCTTCGCCATCGCCGAAATTCTTGGTGCCGCGAAAGGCGAGATGCTCGATGAAATGCGCCCAGCCGCGTTCGCCATCGCCTTCGTTCATCGAGCCCGCATCGATCCGGATGCGGATCGAGACCTGGCCGGCCGGAAGCGCATTGCGGCGCACCGCGTAGCGCACGCCGTTCGGCAATGTGCCGAACTGCCACGCCGGATCGGGCGTGATGTCGCTGCCGCGGTAAAGCCATCCCGAATCGCCGCTCGCAGCCTGGAGCGGCAAGGCGAAGAAGAGCAGGAGGAACGCGAGGACGCTGCGTCGAATGACATGCATTCGGGCTAAGCTAGGGTCCACGGGCCTGTTGCGCAACTTCGGTAAATGTCCTGCTCGATTGACTCTTTGATCCCAGAGTAGGAACATAAAGGGAACAAATGAGTCGAGTCGTATGCCTGTCCCTTCGCCTGCCCGGATCGAGCGCGTTGCCGCCTTGCGCGCGCAGGTGCGTGCGATCGAGGCCGGCGATGTGCGTAAGACTGGGGACTGCCTGCCGTTCGGGCTTGCCGCGCTCGATGACCGGTTGGAAGCGGGCGGCCTGGCCGGTGCAGCCCTGCATGAGTTCACCGGCAACCGGTCCGGCCTCGCCGACGATGCCGCCGCCGCCTTGTTCATCGCCGGGATCGCCGCCCGCGCCGCGGCAAGCGACGGCACGATCATCTGGGCGATGGCGCGGCGCGACCTGTTCGCGCCGGGGCTTGCCCAGGCGGGGCTGAGACCGGATCGGCTGATCTATGCCGAATGCGGCGGCGACGAAGAGGTATTGGCGGTGATGGAGGAAGGACTGCGTCATGGCAGCCTCGCGGTGGTGGTCGGGGAAGTGCGCCGCGCCGCCATGGCCGCGACGCGCCGCCTGCAGCTCGCTGCCGAACAGGGCGGCACGATGGCGCTGATGCTGCGGCGCTGGCGCAGGCAGGCCGAGGATCCGCTCGCGCTTCCTTCGGCGGCGATGACGCGCTGGCGGATCGGCTGCGCGCCTTCCTCGCCGCTTCCCGTTCCCGGCATCGGCCGCGCCTGCTGGCATCTGATGCTTGCCCGGCAGCGCGGCGGCGCGCCCTTCGAATGCATAGTGGAGAGCAATGATGTCGAGGGTCGCCTCGCTCTACCTGCCGTTCCTCGCCACCGACCGGCTGCGGCCGAGGCGGAGCGAAGGGCGGCCTGAAACATCATCACCATCATCATCCCGGTCTCTCGCTCCACGCGGCGGGGGCTGGCGGCCAGGCCCGCGCTGGGCGCGGGGCGACCCACGGGACCCCTTTACACCGGCAAAACGGCAATCGGCGACGGACACTCCGCTGATCGTCGCTGATCGTTCCGGTCAGCGGATGACGATTTCGGCGGCCTGTCCGGTCGCCCAGGCACTGGGGCTGGAGACGGGAATGGCGGTCGCGCAGGCGCGCGCCGTGGTTCCCGGTCTCGAGGTCGCCGATGCCGAACCCGAGCGCGACCAGGCGATACTGACCCGCCTTGCCCTATTCGCGGCGCGGCGATGGACCCCGCGCGCGGCGGTGTGCGGCGACGACGGCCTGTGGCTCGACCTCAGCGGCGTCGCGCATCTGTTCGGCGGCGAACGCGCGATGGCGGCGCGAATCCTGCGCTTCTGCGCGCGGCTCGGCTTCGAGGCGCGTATCGCGGTGGCCGGCACGGCCGGTGCGGCGCATGCGCTTGCCCGGCATGGAGCCGGCCCGGCAGTCTTCTGCCCCTCGGGAGAAGAGGCGGCGATGCTCGCGGCTCTGCCGATCGCCGCGCTGCGCATCGCGCCGGAGGTGGTGAGCGCTGCGCTGCGGCTGGGCATCGACCGGATCGGAGACCTTGCCGCCATGCCGCGCGGCCCGCTCGAACGCCGCTTCGGACGCACTTTGCTGCTTCGGTTCGACCAGGCGCTGGGACGAGCCGCCGAAGCATTCGAGCCGGTGGTTCCGGAAGAACCGCCGCGCGCGTTGCTGCGCTTCCTTGAGCCGATCGCCACGGCAGAAGCGATCGGCGAGGCTTTGCGGCAAGCGATGATCCTGCTGGTCGCAAGCCTGGCCGAGCAGGGATTGGGCGCGCGGCGGCTCCACCTGGTCTGCACCCGGGTCGACCGCGCCGAGCAGATAGTCTCAATCGGCACGGCACGCGCGACCCGCGATGCCGATCACCTGCGCAAGCTGCTGGAGCGCAGGATCGAGACCATCGAACCCGGCTTCGGGATCGAGGCGGTGCGGCTGGTCGCCACGCGCTGCGAGCCGCTCGGTCCCCGGCCGATCTCTACGCTTTGCGACGATGAATCTTCGGACGACCTTGTCCCGCTGATCGATCAGCTCGTCGGCCGTCTTGGCTTCCAGCAGCTTTACCGGCTGAGCGCGGTCGAGAGCGACGTTCCCGAACGAAGCCTGCGCAGGGTCGCGCCGCTCGATCCGGTTGTGGGCTGGCCGCCCGAATGGCCGCGCCCGGTGCATCTGCTCGCGCGCCCCGAGCTGGTCGACCAGGTCGTCGCCTTGCTTCCCGACGGCCCACCGCGGCGCTTCAGCTGGCGCGGCGAGGTCCATGTCGTGCGCAGCGCCGATGGCCCCGAGCGCATCTATGGCGAATGGTGGAAAAGAGCCGAGGAGGCGCAGGCAGTCCGCGACTATTTCCAGGTCGAGGACGAGCAGGGCGCGCGCTTCTGGCTGTTCCGCCGCGGCGACGGCAGCGATCCGCGCACGGGCAAACTCGACTGGTATCTGCACGGCATATTCGGATGAGCTACGCCGAGCTTCAGGTCACGAGCCATTTCAGCTTCCTGCGCGGTGCCTCGTCCTGCGAGGAATTGTTCACGGCCGCCGCCAATCTCGGCATCGGCGCGCTCGGCATCGCCGACCGCAATTCGGTGGCAGGAATGGTGCGTGCCTGGGAGGCAGCGAAGACCACGGGGGTCAGGCTGGTGCCGGGGTGCCGCATCGACCTCGTCTCGGGCGAGAGCCTGTTGCTCTATCCGCAGGAGCGCTCGGCCTGGTCCCGGCTGACGCGGATGCTCACCGCCGGCCGCCCGCAGCAGCCGGTGGACGGCAAATGGCTCGGCAAGAGCGAATGCCGGATCGGCCGGGAGGATCTGGCCAGTGCTGCCGATAACATGATTGCCGCGCTGGTCACCGATCGCCCCGACGAAGCCTGCGCTGAAGCATTAGGCAGTCTGCGCAATCTGTTCGGCGACCGCTCCTATGCCGCCATTTCCTATCAGCGGCGGCCCGGCGATATTTCGCGCATCGACCGGCTCGACCGGCTGGCGCGCGATCATGGCGTGACGCCGCTCGCGACCGGCGACGTGCTGTTCCATTCGCCCGACCGCCGCATGTTGCAGGACGTGGTCACCGCGATCCGCGAGAAATGCACGATCGACCAGCTTGGGTTCCGGCGCGAGCGCCATGCCGACCGGCACCTCAAAGGCGCCGCCGAAATGGCGCGGCTGTTCGCGCGCTGGCCGCATATGATCGCGGCGAGCGAGGAGATCGTGTCGCGCTGCAATTTCGACCTCGGCCAGCTCTGCTATCAATATCCGAGCGAAGTTTCGGACGGAGTCAGCCCGCAACAGGTGCTCGAGACCCGCGTGCGCGCCGCGGCCGCTCTGAGCTTTCCGGATGGACTCCCCGAAGAATACGAGCAGATGCTCCGGCACGAACTCGCGCTGATCGAGAAGCTGTCTTACGCACCCTATTTCCTCACCGTTCATTCGATCGTCGAATTTGCCCGCAGCCAGGAGATCCTCTGCCAGGGCCGCGGCTCGGCGGCGAATTCTCTGGTCTGCTTCCTACTCGGCGTCACGTCGATCGATCCGATCCAGCATAAGCTATTGTTCGAGCGCTTCCTGTCGGGCGAGCGCAACGAGCCGCCCGACATCGACGTCGATTTCGAGCATGAGCGACGCGAGGAAGTGATCCAGTGGATCTATGGCCATTATGGCCGCGACCGGTCGGCGCTGACCGCGGTGGTCAGCCGCTACCGCGCGCGGGGTGCGGTGCGCGACGTCGGCAAGGTACTTGGCCTGCCCGAGGATCTGACCGGAATGCTTGCCGGCCAAATCTGGGGCTGGTCGAACGAAGGTGTCGGCGACCGCCACATCAGCGACCTCAACCTCGATGGTAGCGACCCGCGCCTCGCGCTGACGCTTGAGCTTGCCCGCGACCTGATCGGAACCCCGCGACACCTCAGCCAGCATCCGGGCGGCTTCGTACTGACCCAGGCACGGCTGGACGATCTCGTCCCGATCGCGCCGGCGGCGATGCCCGACCGGCGCGTGATCGAATGGGACAAGGACGATATCGATGCCTTGCGCTTCATGAAGGTCGATGTGCTCGGGCTCGGCATGCTTGGCTGCATGCGCCGCGCCTTCGACCTGCTGCGCGATCACAAGGGCGTCGACATCAACATGGCCTCGCCGGTCATGCAGGAGGACGACCCCGAAACCTATAGGATGATCCAGAAGGCCGACACGATCGGCGTGTTCCAGATCGAAAGCCGCGCGCAGATGAGCATGCTGCCGCGACTGAAGCCGAAGGAATTCTACGATCTGGTCATCGAGGTCGCGATCGTCCGGCCCGGACCGATCCAGGGCGACATGGTCCATCCCTATCTTCGCCGCCGCGAGGGCAAGGAGAAGCCCGAATATCCCAAGGCCGATCTGAAGGAGGTGCTGAAGAAGACGCTGGGTGTCCCGCTTTTCCAGGAGCAGGCGATGAAGGTCGCGATCGTCGGCGCCAGGTTCACGCCTGCCGAGGCCGACGCGCTGCGGCGGTCGATGGCCACCTTCAAGCTCACCGGCGGCGTCAGCGCATTCCGCGATAAGCTCGTCAACGGCATGATCGACAATGGCTATACACGCGACTTCGCGGAGCGCACGTTCAAGCAGATCGAGGGCTTCGGAAGCTATGGCTTTCCCGAAAGCCACGCCGCCAGCTTCGCCAAGATCGCTTATGCGTCATGCTGGATGAAATGCCACCATCCCGACATCTTCGCCGCCGCCTTGCTCAACGCCCAGCCAATGGGCTTCTACGCCCCCGCCCAGATCGTCCGCGATGCCCGCGATCATGACGTGGAGGTGCGGCCGGTGTGTATCCGGGAAAGCCATTGGGACTGCACCTTGGAGGATGGACATCCTCGCCTGCCACTCCGCCTTGGCCTGCGCATGGTGAAGGGCCTGTCCAACGAAGATGCCGCCCAAATCATCGCGGTCCGCAACCACGCGCCCTTCACATCGATCGAGGATGTCTGGCGCCGCGCGGGCGTGCCGGTGGCGGCACTGGAAAAGCTCGCCGATGCCGATGCCTTTCACGTCTTCGGAGTCAGCCGGCGGCAGGCTTTGTGGCAGGTACGCGGGCTTGGCGCGGCGCTGCTGCCCTTGTTCGCCGCCGCCGACCTTCGCGAGGGACTGCTGATGCCCGAACCCGCCGTTCGGCTTACGCCGATGACCGACGGCCGCGAGGTGGTCGAGGATTATCGCAGTATCCAGCTGTCGTTGCGCGCGCATCCGGTCGCATTCCTGCGGCCCGAACTCGAGCGGAGCGGCATCGTCACCTGCGCTGCGCTCAGGCACATCAAGCCCGGCCGCAAGGTCGAGGTCGCCGGCATCATCCTCGTGCGGCAGCGGCCCGGATCGACCAACGTCACCTTCGTCACCATCGAGGACGAGACCGGAGTCGCCAATGCGATCATCTGGCAGCAGCAGTTCGAGGCGCAGCGGCGAATCATCCTCTCGGCGGCGATGCTAAAGGTCAGAGGCACGCTGCAGCGCGAAGGCGAAGTCATCCATGTGATCACCGACCAGCTGGAGGATTTCACGCCCTTGCTTCACTCGGTCGGCGCGCGGGAATTCCCGCATCGTCCCGCCCCCGGCGACAGCGCCACCCACGGCGGCCCCGATCCGCGCGATCCGATCCGCCACAAGCCGCGCGATCTCCCGTTTCCGGGCAAGCGAGAGGAAAATGCGATCAAAGTGCGCAGCCGCGATTTCCATTAGGCGCCAAGACTTTGCTTGGCTTCGCCGCACGGCTACAAGCCAGCGGATGCGAAACATCCTTTTGCTCGCCGCTATGTTCTCGATCTCCCTTCCAGCGCAGGCGACGAAGCCGCCGCGCGAGGAATCGCCTGCCTCCAAAGAAGCGCTTAATGCTTTCGGATCGGGGAATAGCGACGAAGAAATGGCGGCCGCAATCGCCGCCGCCAACGCGCACCCGCTTGGCACGCTCGACAATCCGATCCGCGCCGAGGGGCCGGAAGGATCCTATGCCTATCTTGCGCGGCTGCGCTGTGCCGACGGATCGCCGATCGCGCTTGGCACGAAGACGACCGGTGCCGTCGATGTCTTTGGCTCTGTCACCGAAGTGCATCCGGTCAGCTGCGGCAATGGCACGCCGACGAACCTGTTCTTCGACATCTATCAGGCCGAGAATATCGAAAAGCGTCCGCCAGCCGGCTTCATCTTCGCGCCCTGAAGGCTCTCAGCTCTCGAGAACCGTTTCGGTGTGGAGCGCGCATTTCCATTCCCTGCCGCCGCGTATCCAGGTGCTGCTGTCGGCGCATTTCATGTCCATCGCCTTGCCCTTCATGTCGCCTTTCTGATGGACCTTATAGGCGATCACGGCGACATCTTCGGACGGGAAGATGACGTCGAGGTCGCTGAACTCGAAGCTGTCCAGCGTCCACTGGCCTTGCTCGGTCATCGCTTCATATTTGTCGGGGTCGATCTTCATCGATCCCATCGGGCCGGTGATCAGGCATTCGTCGGCGATCATCGACTTGGCCCGCTTGGCGTCCTTGTCGACCATCGATTGCCAGAAGCGGGTCTCGAGATCGACGATCGTCTTTCTGTCTCCGGACATGGACATTCTCCTCCGACGCAGGAACCGGAGCTTGTCGGATAAGTTCCCTTGCTCGCGGCCGAGGATCAGCGCGTTAGAGGGCCGAATGCGCCGCCCGCGATCGCAGATACGACCGGCGTTTCATAACCATCCGCCGATACCGCCGAAACGCCGAATATCCAGTCTTCCGAACGCAGACTCTTGAACACCGCCTGTGTCTCGCTGCCTGCTACGGCCCGCTCGTTGGTCCAGCCGGGGGCGTCGGTCGCTCGCCAGTGTACGCGATAGGTGGCCGCCATGACGCTCGGCTTCCAGGCGATGGTCGTGTCCGGTGAAAGCGCCGGCCGGACGTGGGGAACCGGCATCGCCGGCGCGCGGGCAAGCGCGGCGAGCGTCGCGACGTTCAGCCCGGTCACCCTGGCGAGATAGTTGAAATCCACGAACGCGATCGTATCGCCATATTGGACCCCGCCCTCGATCTTGACGTCCTGATGCTGGTGGAGCTGATTTTCGATCCCGGCGGTGAAGCGCACGGCAGGAAAGCCATATTTCACCATCTGCATCTGATCGCCGGCGCGCAGCAGCCGGTCGCCGCGCCAGATCGGCCGGACGTCCAGGCCGTCGCCGAGCTGGTCGGCGAGATGATCGATAAAGCGCGACAGGTTGCGCGACGGCGAGTCATTCTCACCGCCCCACAGCAACTGGTCGTTGAACACCGCCGCGCTCATATCGCCGCGAAGGCCCGACGAAAACAGCCGGACGTGGCTGTTGTCACACAGGCCATCGGATCCGCAGCTGGCGCCGATGATGTCGTTGTTGAGCACCGCCATCACGGTCCACCCACTATTCTTCGCATGCTCGGCCAGCAGCTTGGCGCCGAACAAGCCCTGCTCCTCGCCCGACACCAGTGCGTAGACGATGGTGACCGGAAATTCGTGCGCCGACAGGATCCGCGCCGCCTCGATGACGGCCGCGCAGCCCGATCCATTGTCGTTGGCGCCCGGCGCATCCGTGTCGGCATTCGCAAGATCGCCGACGCGGCTGTCGATATGGCCGACGATGATAACGACGCGATCCGGGTCGACCGCGCCCTTCTGGATTGCGATGACGTCGGCCACCCGAACCGGGCCCGTGCCCGCATCGACCGTGACCATGTCTTCGATCGTGGACACGTCGAGCCCGAAGCTGCGCAGTTGCGCGTCGCTCCAGCGCAATGCCGCGCCGACGCCGCGGCTGGGGTCGGTCTGGGACGAGAGGCTATGCCGCGTCCCGAAGCCTACGAGCCGGTCGATCGTCGCACGCAATGAGGCTTGCGAAACCTGTCCGGCCAGATCGCGCGGTGAGGGGGCCCGCGCCGCCGTCAGGAACAGCGCGCACGCCCATAGAAATGGCAGCTTCTTCACGATGCGTATGCCGTACGGCGCCCGGTCGTTCCAGGCAGTCTGGAATCCTCAGCGAGGGCTAAAGCTTCTTTCCGCCAGTCTTCTGGCCGAGCTTCTGCCCCATCTTCTGCCCCACCTTCACGCTGAGACGGCTGTTCTTCACGGCTTCGCGGGCGTCCAATATCTGCTCGAAGCCGAGCAGACGGTTCCAATCGAGCTTTGCCACTTTGTCCGAATTACCCATGCGACTTCTCCCTTTGCGCGGGACGCTGCACCGGACGCGGATTCATGTCAATATTCTGTACTTGCGTACGATAACGGGCAGGGCGCATTTCCCGCCGGATCGGCTATGAGCAAGGACATGTGCAACGAGCATCGACGCCGCATCGCGCTCGACCAGATCCCCGATGACTGGGGCCAGACGCGAATCCCGCTGCGCTTTCCCGAAGGACTTCCCAACCTCGCACCGCTGGACAGCATCCGGATCACCGACCCGACGGTCATCATCCGCTCCACCGGTGCTGAGGACCACGCCGCCGAACTCGTCCAGAGGCGCTGGAGCTGGCCGGGGCCGAACGGAAAGCCGGTGTTCAACTACCGCTCCGAGGGACGGGCCTTCGACCATGGCCGCTGCCTGATCGTCGCCGACGGTTTCTACGAATATACCAGCCGCCCGGCGGCCGGGGCAGGGCAACCGAAGAAACGCGTGAAGAAGGACCGCTGGCTGTTCACCAAGACCGGCGAGGACTGGTTCTGCATCGCGGGACTGTGGCGCGCCAGCCGCGAGGTCGGCGAAGCCTGCACGATGCTGACGGTCGAACCGGGCCCCGATGTCGCGCCTTATCACAACCGCCAGATCGTCGTGCTCGACCGCGCCGACTGGGGGCGCTGGCTCGACCCGTCAGTCTCGGCGGCCGAGCTGCTGCGACCGAGCCCGGCAGGGACGTTCGATGTCGTCGCGGCCAATTCGTAAACCCCCAAGAATCTAAGCGAATACTTCCTGCCTGCTGACCAGATTCTGCGCGCTTGCGACGTCCTTGATGATCGAAATCAGGATCAGGCTGAGCGGGATTGCGACGATCGCACCGGCGAAATTCGCAAGACCGCCGATCTGCGGCGTTTCGACGCGGAAGGATATGTTCGACAGCACGTTATCGGCAATCCAGAGACCCCACCACCAGCCAAGCAGCGGTGGCGAAAAGTGATCCTGCCAATTGTGCGGGTGGTGACTGGCAAGCCAGACCTCGCGCATCGCCCGGAACGGCATCACGAGGTTGGCGAACGGGACGAAATACCACCCTACGGCCCAGCCGGGGGTGATTGTCATGTCGGGCGCGAATTGATGCGCATTCGCGCTGGCCTTGTAGATCCAGCGGCCGACGATGATCACCGTTGCTAGAAGCACGAGCGCGTAAATGCCGCCCAGTGCATCGACCAGCCTGAGCGTTTCGCCATCGTCGGGCTGTCGCGACAGTACGTCGGCCTGCAATGCTGCGAGGCCGAAGAGAAGCTTCACCGCCATGAAAACCCAAAGCGCGATGACCGCCAATTTGGTCGGCCACGCGAGATCGCGAATTTCCGCCATTGCTGCCACCCCCCTGCTGCTGCAACAGATCCGGATAGAGGTGGAAGGCGATAAAAGTCCAGCCGCCGCTATATGTCAGGCTGGCGTAGGACTTCTCGCGGGCGCGTCTAGCAATGCCTCGATATCGGGCGCGATTTCCTCGGGCGTGGTCATCGGCGCGTAGCGGCGCACGACATGGCCTTCGCGGTCGACCAGGAATTTGGTGAAGTTCCACTTGATCGCCTCGGAACCCAGTAGCCCCGGGGCGGCCTGCTTGAGATGCTGGAACAAAGGCGTCGCTTCGGAGCCGTTGACCGCGACCTTGGCGAAGATCGGGAAGGTGACGCCGTAGGTGCGCTGGCAGAAGTCGGCGATCTCCTCGTCAGTGCCCGGCTCCTGGTTGCCGAACTGATTGCTCGGGAAGGCAAGCACGGCGAAACCACGGTCGCGATAGCGGCGCCACAATTCCTCGAGCGCCGCATATTGCGGCGTGAAGCCGCATTGCGACGCGGTGTTGACGATGAGCAGCACCTTGCCTTCGCAATCGGTGAGGTCGGTGTCGCTGCCGTCGGCCGCCTTGACGGGGATATCGGTGACTTTTGCCATGCGTCTATCGTGTCGCAAAGCAGCGGCGTTGAAAAGACCAAACCAGCCGCCGTATCCTAACCATATTTAACCATTCGTTGATGTTTGCGGCACTAGCTTCGATTCATGTCGGGGGATTGGCAATCTAACGTCCTTGAGGGTAGCGCCGCGCAGGCAAGCCTGCGCACGTTCGACGACGGATTCGACGAGCAGAATGGCGCTGCATCGCCGCGGCAACGCATCTTCAGCTGGAGCGAAGTCCGGCTGACGGTGATCGCCGCAGCCGCGCTCGCGCTTGCCTTCACCTGCCTGCCGTGGATCGTCATCCACGTGCCCGCTCCACAGGCCGTGTTCGCCGCGCCTGGGATTGTGGAGGCCAGTTCCTCGCCATCATGCACGGTTGGGTCGAACAAAGGTACGAATGACAAAGCGGGCTGCTCCGAGCCGGAATAAGAAGGCGCATTTCCAGCAGGATAGGCGGCCAGCGACGTGCGGCGCAGTTGCTCTTGGCAGCCAACGGGCCTATTATCGCCTTTCCAAATTTCGTGGATCGGCAGAATGAACAGAGCGGCTTACCTCATCCCCTTCGGCCTGGTGCTCGCCAGCGCTCCGGCGCTGGCGGATAACGGCAATGCGGCGACCACGACGCCACTGGCCGGAGCGACGCCGATCACCAGCACCGATGGTCAGCAGATGCGGGTCATGCGGACCAAGTGGAAGCTGAAGGACACGCCAGCCAAGAAGACCAAGGTCGCCGTCGCGGCCGATCCGGCGATGCAGGGTCCCGCGGTTCCCAAGCCGCAACGGATCAAGCTGCCGCCAAAGCATGTCGAGCGACGCGCCGCAGTCGACGACAGGCCCAAGCGGGTCGACGGAACGCAGGTGATCTCGAGGATCGCGCGCGGCAACAGCCGCAACAATCGCGACTAGAGTGTTTTCCAGTCAGGCGAAATCGCCTGACGCCCGGAAAGAACGGCAAATCAAAAAATCTTGACTTGCTGCCGGCGGGTCACTCCTCCTCGTGCAGGGCCCGGTAGATCATCATTTCCCAGATGTTCGCGGCATCGCGTGCGGAGCTGCGATTGCCTTCCGCCAGCATCGCTTCGGTCGGCGAGCGCAGGATAACGAGGATGCGGTGCGCGGCGATCAGATAGGCTGAGCGTTCCGAATCCGGAAGCTCGTCCCACAGAATATCGGCGTCGAGCGACGGTGCGCCGGTCAGGCTGGCGTGGATTGCTTTGGCGATACGCTCGCTCATGATCACGGCGCTCATCTCCCCAAGATGTGCACCCTCTCCTCGTCGCGAGTCTGTGTCCGCTTGACGCAGCAAAGAGCGAAACGCGCGCAAACGCAATAAAAAGCTGCGAAAGTGTCCCGCCGGGACCGTGCTCTTCATGCTGGACGGGCCGTTTACCCTGTGTTTGCCTTTTGGATGCTAGAAGACGCGCATGTCCAAAGAGTGGAAACCGCAGATCGAGGAAAGCGCCGGTGCGGGCCGGCGGCGTAGGCGTGAGATGCGCCGTGCCGAACGCTGGCGCTCGCTGCGCGGCGGCGCCACACCGCATCCGCAGGAAATGATCGTCGTCGTCGGCGGCGGCGTGATCCTGGGATTGCTGATCGCATTCGTGCCGATCTGGCTGCGGCCGGCGCCCGGCCCCGAATGGCACGTCACGCGCGCGCAGGAGCGGCGGATCATGGCCGAGCATAATCGCGAGCGGCTCGGCGAAGGCGGCGCGGCATCGGCGGCCAGCCCTGGCTACAGCCTGGTTGAGCCGAACCGTTCGCGCAGCGCGGCCGACAATTTCAACGGTCCCGACGAATATGACCGGGCCGCGGGCACCGACAGGGCCGCCAGCGCGCCGGACGCGCAACCGGTCGGAATGTAACCCGCGCCGGTTCCGGCGCTTGCAGCTACCGCATCGTAACTATTTCTGCACGGCGCACGGCATCGGCTGCGAGCTGTCCTGCGTCGATTTTCGTGTTCCGCCAGGTCAAACACCGGCTGAACCCTGACCTGGATTAACTTCGGACGCGATCGAATCCGGCGGTGGAACGAAGCGGCCAGTCGCTTGGTTTTACGACACAAATGGAGGAAACACATGGCCGACACCAAACAGGACGCGATCGAACTTCTCAAGGCGGACCACCGCAAGGTCGAGGAGCTGTTCGAAAAATTCGAAAATGCCAAAGGCGATGGCGCGAAGCAGAAACTTGCGCTGCAGATCTGCACCGAGCTGACCGTGCACACGCATATCGAGGAAGAGATTTTCTACCCGGCCTGCGAAGGCAAGATCGAGGAGGATCTGCTCAAGGAAGCCTATGTCGAACATGACGGCGCCAAGGTGCTGATCGCCGAGATCGAGGCAGGCGGTCCGGACGACGAATATTATGACGCCAAGGTCAAGGTGCTGTCCGAGCAGATCGAGCACCATGTCGAGGAAGAGGAAGAGCGCGGCGGCATGTTCGCGCAGGCCAAGAAGGCCGATCTCGATCTTGATGCGCTCGGCGCCCAGATGGCCGCGCGCAAGCAGGAGCTGATGGCCAAGTACAAAGCCGAGGGCGTGGAGAAGCCCGAAACCACTACGCTGACCGAGGTTGCCGTCTAGGCGGACACATCGACGACGTGTTGGAAGGGCGGTCATCTTCGGGTGACCGCCCTTTCTTTCGTCTGACAGGCGACGAGCGGGTTCCCGACCGCCTTGGAATAGCGCTAGTCGGCCGCATGGCTGCCTTTTTCCGCTCGTTCGCCTGATGTGGCGACGCGATCCCTATTCGCCCCGATCGCCGCGCGGCGGGTGCTGGCGGCAGCTGCGATCGGTCGCGATCCTCACGGCGGCGGTGGGCCTCGCTTATTATCTGTCGGGGCCGCATGGCGAGTGGACGCGCGGCGCCGCCGTGCATGTCGCCGATCCGTGGCGTGTGCGGGTGGTCGATGGCGACACCTTCCATTATGGCGACGAGACGATCCGCATCGCCGGGATCGACGCGCCGGAGATCAACCCGCCGCACTGCCCCGGGGAGGCGGCGCTGGGCGAGCGGGCGAAGATCCGGCTTGGCGCGCTTTTGGCGGCCGGCGCGTTCGACATGGTGCCGGACCGGCGCGATACGGATGAATATGGGCGCAAGCTGCGCGAGGTGGTGCGCAACGGGCAGTCGATCGGGGACGCGCTGGTCGCCGAAGGCCTGGCGCGGCGCTATGAAGGAAAGCGAAAACCATGGTGCGCGAGAGCCACTATCAGTCTAGCTGCACCGCAGGCGCCTGCCGGATACGCGCGCGGCGCTTCATAAACGAGCGCGAACTGGATTCTCCGTAACCTATGTTGCAGCCAGCAACCTAAATCGACGTGGCGCATTCTTGCCCTGTGTCGCACTATTTTTTTCACGTCCGCAACTCGATAGAGGCCGACGACGAGGAAGGCCGCGAGCTGGCCGACGACGCGGCGGCCAAGGCGCATGCGGTCGATAGCGCGCGATCGCTCGCCAGCCACGATGTGCGGAACGGCACGCTCGATTTGTCGCATCGAATCGAGATCGCCGACCAAGACGGCAAGCGCGTGGCGACTGTGACTTTTGGCGATGCGGTCGTCATCAAACGCTAGCCGCATGCTCAGGGGCGGTTAACGGGGCGGCCTAACCGCGGAGCCAGGCGCTTTCGGCATCGTCGAGCGCTTCGAACATGTCGCCTTCGGCCTGCTTGCCGCTGAGATATTTGCGCACCGCGTCGGCATCGCCGGTCCGGGGAAAGCCGCGGTCGGCCCTGGCTGCCTTGGCGAGCATGTTGATCCACCCGCTGCCGTCGGCCTGCCCCACAAGCCATTCGCCGAACGTCCCGCCCTGGTCTTCCGGGAATTTCACATTCGTCATTCATCGCCTCGCGCCCGGCATCGGGAAAATAAATATGCGGCCGCTACTTACATGTCATGTTTGCAGCACGACATTGCTGAACGGGGATTCCTGCTGATCGCAGCAACGCATTCCGTCCTGAAGGACGTCCAGATGAACGAGCTATCAACAGCCGAGTGGGTTTGCCGGAACGGGCATCAGGCCGTCCAGCCGCGTGTCGGGCGCCACATTGCCTGGTGTCCCAGATGCGGCGCCGACATTCACCAAGTCACGGCCAGCCCCCGCGCCAAGCCGTCGCCGCCACTCCGAAGCGTGGCCTGACGACGGGCTCGGGCGAAAGCTGCGCGCCCGTTAGGCGGCCTGCAGGTTGACCGCGGACGTCTTGCCGCGCTGGTCTTTTTCGAGGTCGTAGGAGACCTTCTGGTCCTTTTGCAGCGTGCTCATGCCGGCGCGTTCGACAGCGCTGATGTGAACGAATGCGTCCTCGCCGCCCGAGTCGGGTGCGATGAAGCCATAGCCTTTGTCGGCGTTGAAGAATTTTACGGTGCCGATAGTCATGATATTGTCCTTTGGAACGAAGGCGGAAAGAGCCAAGGCGACCCATTCCGGCGTGAAGCTCGATAAGGACAAAGGGATTACAGCGAACCGCCCGATATCCGTCGCAGGCGACGTTAGCCGCGCCGCCCTAGCAGCATTCTTCCGATCGACCTAGAAAACTCGCGGAGGCCGGCGCGGCCGCGATCCGGCGCCCGATCAGGCAGGAACGTAGACAAGCCGGATAACGTCCCCGCTCATCCGATCGCTGCCGACAAGGCGAAGCCGCGGCCCGGGCCCGGCGAAATACGGCTTGCCGTGACCGAGCACGACCGGGTGGAGGTAGATTCGATATTCGTCGAGAAGGCCAAGCCCGGCGAGCGCGTGCGCCAGTGCCGGACCGCCGACGTCGATCTCGCCGGAGTGCTCGACCTTCAGCCTGCCTATCTCCTGCCGGAGGTCGGCGCCGATCAACGTGGCATTGGGTCCGACCGATTGCAGCGAACGCGAAACGACCCACTTCGGCTGCTTCCGCCAGGCGAGCGCGAACGCGCGCCGGTCGGCGTCCCATTCGTCTTGATCCTCGTCCCAATAGCGCATCGTCTCGTAGAGGACGCGGCCGTAGATGCTACCGCTGAGGCCGGCGACATGCTCGGTGAAATGGCGGAACAAAGCGATGTCCGGCTCGAACCTGTCATGATCGATGTAGCCATCGAGCGACACGTTCATCCCGAAGACGAGCTTCGCCATGCCGGACAATCTCCCCCCCTCAGTCAAAGATAAAGCTGATGTATCGCCGTAATCCGCGTCGGCGGGAAGCTGCAAGATGCGGCGAATAGTCGGGACTTGCGCGTTCATTGCGCGGCCGGAGCATTTTCACCAAGGTGCGAGGAGCGGGACCATCGCGCCCGTGCGTGGCAGTCGCCAAACTGCAGCCACAATCCTGCGCCAAACCCTGTCCACCATCAGGGAGGTACGGATGGCTAGTCTGACGACCATCATGACAGCGGCTGCTCTCTTGAGCTTTCCGACCCATGCTGCCAATTTTCAGGGCGGCGTGGGCGGGGAAGTGCGGGCCGGGGCGTTCGTCGGGGCGCGGCTACGAATCCCGCTCGGCGCGGAGACGGGCGGCAAGCCGCAAACCGCGCTGATGGTGGCAATGACCCAGACGCATCGCCAGCGCATCGGCGGCACGGTCACGCGCATCGGCGAGGGCGCGGCGCTGGACTTCGCCGGCAGGAAGCCGGTGCTCAGGGTCGCCGGCATCCCTGCGGATGTCGCGCTGGGCCTGCGGAGGCAGAGCAAGATCGGCGACGGAAACAGACTCGGCATGTCGACCGGCGTGTGGATCGGCATCGGCGCAGCCGTCGCGCTCGCGGGCGTTCTGGTCATCACGCAGCTCACCTGCGTGGGGAAGGATAAGGATTATTGCGGCAGCGACTAGGCTGTGTCGATATCCGGGTGATGCCGGCCTCACGTTCGACTCGGCCTGACCCGAATCTCACCGCACCCGAGGGTGGGCTGGCATCACGAAGGGCCAATCGATGGCCGTAAAATGTCTGCGGCCACCGAGGCGAAGTTGATGAAATTGATGGTTGGCGCGCGCCCGCCCGCCTGTGCGCGCGCGCGAAAATGAGCCGGTCCGCGCCCCGCGCGACCGATGTGTGGAGACAGTGATGAGAAAGAGCCTGCTCTCGCGATGAGGCGTCGGCTGCTAGCAGAGCAGGTCCGAAATGTCAAGAACAAAAAGGGAACACCGCAGACCCACAAACACCGTTCGGGCTGGAGCTGCTTCCTCCCCCGGAGGAAGCGAGGGAGGCTCCATCATTGTGGAAGCCGAAAATCCCGTTCAAATCTCATACGCTTAAGCCCTCCACCTTGAGGGCGTGCGGCAGCAGATGAGCAGGTGCAGACTGCTCCCAGCAGTCTGCAGCCACATCCGGGGGATGTGGCGGCCTGCTCATTCCCCCGGACGAACCAAAGAGCCGCCGCACGGGTTGGGTGGGGGCGTCGGGGCTTTGCGGAAAATCATCGGCCCCGACACCCTCACCCCAGCCCTCTCCCTCGAGGGAGAGGGGGTAAAGTCCGAAGTTGCCAGGCGATTTCGCTACCCAAATATGCGCGGGCGCATAAAAGTGGGCAGATGTTCTACCTCGCCATCAAGGCCCTGATCTCGGGCATCATCGTCGCCGCCGTGTCGGAAATAGCGAAGCGTTATCCCGGCATCGGGGCGCTGGTCGCGTCGCTGCCTTTGGTGTCGATCCTCGGCATGATCTGGCTGTGGCGCGACAAGCCCGATGTCGAGACGATGGCGGCGCATGCGGGCGCGACCTTCTGGTTCGTGCTGCCGTCGCTGCCGATGTTCCTGCTGATCCCGGCGCTGCTTCGATCCGGCGTGCCCTTTCATTTTTCGCTGCTGATGGGGTGCGTGCTGACCGTGATCCTCTACCTCGGGATGATCTGGGTCGGGCCGCGCTTCGGGCTTCGCCTCTAGACCTTTGCGGTCGCATCGTTCTTGCGGAAAGCCGGCGCCCCCTGACACCCTGCTCAAGGGCAAGACGCATGCGGCGAGCCTAAGCGTTCAGGCTGTTCGAGACGCTGCAGTGAGAGGCGGCCGCTTCAGCTAATTCTGCTCCCTTGGAAGCAAAAGTGACACCGCCGTTCCCTCACCCAGCGCGCTGGCAATGTGCATTGCACCTCCGATGTCGTTCACAAACCTGGCGACGCCGCTCAGCCCCAAGCCCGTGCCCTTGCCCTCAGCCTTGGTCGTGAAAAATGGTGCAAGCGCCTTCTTCCGAACGTCCTCGGGCATCCCGCAACCATTGTCGCTAAGGGTGATTTCGACACATTCCGCGGGATAGTCCGTTGGATCCGTCTCGCTTCTAATCCTGTTTCTGGCGGTGATCACAACGGTGCCACTGTCCTCAATCGCGTCGCGGGCATTGGCGGCAAGGTTCATCATGGAAATCTCAAACTCGCTTCGGTCGCAGCATGCTCGCCAAAGATCGGGATCGAGTTGGACATCCAGCTCTATGCGTTTGCCAAGAACGCGCCGCACCATGGGCCGACAGGACGAAACAAGTTCATTTACATCATGTGAGATCGCCTCGATCTTTTCCTTTCGAGCGAAAGCGGTGAGACGCCGTGTCAGAGCCGTGCCATTTTCAAGCGTCTTTTTCGCCTCGCTCAGCACCCTTTCCCTCTTATCGGGGGCAAGATCATCGCGCGTCAGGAAGCGAAGCGCGCTTTGCATGATTGTCAAAATGTTGTTGAAATCGTGGGCAACGCCTCCGGCAAGTTCCCCCAGCGCCTCCAACTTCTGTGCATGAAGAAGTCTGTGATTGAGTGACGAAAGGTCGGTGACGTCGCGCGCGCTACCAAGCACGCCCACGACGTTATCTTCTTCATCCATCATGGGATAATAGCAGGCGTCGTATATTGGGGAATCTTCTGCCGATCCCAACGGGCCGTTGAAATGGTAAGGGCTCCGCAGGCGGAACGCCTGATTGATATTGTCCTCGACGGTCCGCCCGTAATCTTCACCCAGCGCTTCGATAGGGGTGAGACCGATCAGCTCGGCTTCCTCCGATCTTCCGGTGATGGACAGGGCAGCGGGATTAACGTGGAAATATCTGAACGCACCGTCGGCGGCCCGGCGCACGTAAAACTGGCAGTCGGAACTTGCCTTGAAGAATCTCTCGAATCGCTGTTCGGCCGGGACCGGCACTAGCGACACATCGAAGTTTGCAGGCTAATCACCTGTGGTGCCACCGTCCCCCGAAACGAACTTCGACAGCGCATCGAAGCCGTTTTCTCCAACATGGTTTGTAGCATATGTCGGAAGAAATCTAGTGCGACTTGAAACGCGGCCGTCGGTGCAGCCGCTGAGGCCGCGCAAATGCTCGGTGACCGCAAGGCCCGAGATGGCGGTAGAGGCGAAAAGAAGATGAACCTTTCCAGCCCATGGCCCTATTCGTTCGTCCGAACGGTGTCAGAATGGTCGGTGGAGGCATAGCCGGCTGGGCGGCGCTTTCGGCATCACGGACACATCGGCGGCCAGCCCGTCAAATAGCGGTGTTGGACGCACCTCAGAATAGGCTAGAGTTCGGCGGCCGGATCAAACCGAAAGCGAAGCCGACTGATGCGCACCTACGCACTGTTCGCCGGATGGACCCTGCTCGCGGGGGCGGGGATTCCGTTGATCGGGGTGCTGAACAGCGGCATCGCGCGCAGCGTCGGCAATCCGTTCGCGGCGACGGCGGTGATGTTCGCGGTCGCGCTGATCGTCGCGGCGGGGATCACGATACCGCTCTACGGGCTGCCTTCTGCCGCGCAGCTGAGCAATGCGCCGACGATCAGCTATGGTGCGGGACTGCTGATCGGATTCTATGCGCTGTCGGCGACGATCATCATTCCGCGGTTCGGCGCGGCGAGCTTCATCGCGTTCATCCTGATCGCGCAGCTGGCGACGGCGGCGCTGGTCGACCAGTTCGGGCTGTTCGGGATGGCGAAAAGGCCGGCCGATGCGGTGCGGCTGGCGGGGCTGGCGATCATTGTCGCGGGGATTGCGGTGATGGAGATCGGGAATTTGAAGAATGCGCGGCCTTAGCGTGGCAGAGACCGGCTCCAGGAGCAGAAGCATGAACGTTGAGAGGTCGGAATGATTGAAATGCTGCTGGGTACTATCGTCGCGATTACTCTAGCCGGAGCCGGCCCGCCTGGTATCCCGCCCGACGTCTCGGCGGTTATGCGTCGGGATGGTTATTGCAGAACACCGCATCGGCTTGACGCCGCAGGGCGCCAGCGCTGGGCATGCGACAGAGTGGAACGGGATCGGAAAGAATTGATCGCGCGATATCGGGGTCACCCATCCATAGTCAAAACCCTGAATGACCGGTGGATGATCGTCACTCGACGCGTACCCGTTCGCCAATAGGTGCTGGCAAGACTTACAAAGTCCGTTCGGGCTGAGCTAGTCGAAGCCCACTCCTTCCTGATCTCTAAAAGGGAATTAAAAGCCTTCGACGAAAGCTCAGGCCGAACGGGGTTTATATAAGCGGGCGGCCTTACAGGAGGGCGAAGTGACCCTGCATACGTGGCTGTTTGTCGGATTGCTGGTCGGGATGGTCGCCGGCTATGTCCATTTCAAGCGATCGATCTGGATCGCCGCCGCGCTGGTCGCGGTGGTGCCGATCGTGCTACTGGCGGTGCTGGGCGCGCCGGTCGATGCCGGGCGCGAAAGCACGCTCGGGCTTGCGTTGATCGCGTGGCCGGTGGCAGCGTTCGCGGGCTATGGGCTGGCGGCGGGGTGCGTGCTGCTGGGCTGGCTCCGCTAACACGAACCGAAAGGCTTACCGCGATGAGCGACGTGACGATCTGGACTTTGGACTGGGTACCGGAAGGCCCGCGCGGGTTCGTGCGCGACCTGCGGCTGCGCTGGGCGTGCGAGGAGGCCGGGATCGACTATGAGGTGCGGACGATCCCGTTCGACGGGCGCGAGACCAATCACCTCGACCGCCAGCCGTTCGGGCAGGTTCCGTATCTGGACGACGGCGAAGTGAAGATATTCGAAAGCGGCGCGTGCCTGCTGCACCTGGCCGGGAAGAGCGAGAAGCTGATGCCGGCCGACCCGGTCGCGCGGGCCGAGACGCTGGAATGGACGATCGCCGCGCTCAACTCGATCGAGATGGTCACCGTGCCGTGGTGGTTCCTGAACATGTCGGGCAAGGCGGACAATGCGCTGACCGACTGGGTGACCAAGAGGCTGGACCATGTCGAGGCGATATTGAGCGGGCGCGAATGGATCGCGGGCGGGCGGTTCACGGTCGCCGACCTGCTGATGGCGGATGTGCTGCGCATTCCGGCGGTGCGCACCTTCGGCGACCGGCCGGCGAGCGAGGCCTATGTGACGCGGATGACCGACCGGCCGGCGTTCAAAAAGGCGAAGGCCGACCAGGTCGCGCTGTATGAGGCGGCGGATAAGGAGCGGAAGGCGGGTTAGTCAGTCCCCGTAACTACGCGACGTCGCGGAATGATTCCGCATGACGCGCGCCGGTCAGGGGCGTAACGATAGTTACGTCAGGTCCGAGTCGAGACGATCAAGGCGAACGCGTTTTACGCCCGCCATCCGACCGCTGACGGTTGTAGCCAACCCCTGTGACTGGGCGTCGCTGCCTGTGCGCGTTCGTGTGCCTACCCTAGCCACAAGGAGGCCGAAACATGTCCACAGATACCAGAGCACCATCACCCACGACCCAACCCACCGTGGCCCCGCCATCGGAGGCGATGGCGATCCCGCTGCCGAAGGATCAAGCGCCGAACGACGCCCCGATCCGGCCGTTCCAATATCGTGCCTCGGACGAGGATCTGGCCGACCTCAAGCGGCGAATCAACGCCACCCGATGGCCGGAGCGCGAGCTCGTCAGCGACGGCTCGCAAGGCGTCCAACTGGCGACGACGCAGAAGCTCGCCGATTATTGGGTGAACGACTATGACTGGCGCAAGGTCGAGGCGCGGCTGAACAATTTCCCGCAGTTCATCACCGAGATCGACGGGCTCGACATACATTTCATCCACGTCCGCTCGAAGCATGCGAATGCGCTGCCGATCATCGTCACCCATGGCTGGCCGGGCTCGATCATCGAGCAATTGAAGATCATCGAACCGCTGACCGATCCGACCGCATATGGCGGCAGCGCGGATGACGCGTTCGACGTCGTGATCCCGTCGATACCGGGCTACGGCTTCTCCGCCAAGCCGACCGCGACAGGCTGGAATCCGCCAAGGATCGCGCAGGCCTGGATCACGCTGATGAAGCGGCTCGGCTATACGCGGTTCCTTGCCCAGGGCGGCGACTGGGGCGCGGTGATAACCGAGATCATGGGCACGATTGCGCCTCCGGAACTCGCCGCGCTGCACACCAACATGCCGTCGACGGCTCCGCCGGAAATCTTCGCGGCGCTGCGCAAGGCGGAAGGCGCGCCGCTCGACCTGTCGGCCGAGGAGCGCCGCGCCTATGAGCGGCTCGAGGTCTTCTTCACGCACGGCCTGGCCTATGCGCAGGAGATGGGGAAGCGGCCGCAGACGCTGTACGGGATATCGGATTCGCCGGTCGCGCTCGCGGCATGGTTCCTCGACCATGACAAGCTGAGCTACGAGATGATCGCGCGCACGTTCGACGGGCACCCGGAAGGGCTGACGCGCGACGACGTGCTCGACAATATCACGATCACGTGGCTGACCAACACGGCGATATCCGGGGCGCGGCTTTATTGGGAGACCTTGCCGCCGACTTCGCCGGGCTATGGACTCGAACATAACAATGTCCGCTTCTTCGAGCCGTTCGGCGTCAAGATCCCGGTGGCAGTGAGCGCATTTCCGGACGAGCTTTACCCGGCGCCGCGAAGCTGGGCCGAGCGGGCGTATCCGCAATTGATCCACTACAACAACCAGCTCGCCGCCGGCGGGCATTTCGCCGCGTTCGAGCAGCCGGAGTTGCTCGTCGACGAACTCAGGACTGCTTTCAGATCCTTGCGCTGAGGCAATCGGCCGGGCGGCGTGGCAACATGTCCGCCCGGTCCTTCGCTGCGACGGAGCGAGCCCGCCGTCGGCATATCCACGGAAAGGGACATTATGTCCGTAACACAGGTCGGCATGGACGAAGAAAAAGCGAGCGCGTCGCAGCGGCTGGCCGCGGAGACGTTCCTGCCGATGATGGTCGAGGCGTTCCACGACGGCCTGCGCGAAGCCGGGAGCCTGTCGCGCTGGCTGCTCGCAACTTTGGTCGCGATCAACGGCGCGGCGGGTATATCGATGCTGCCGCTCAAGTTCGCGATCGGCGCGAAGCTGGTCGCCTCCGGAGCCTATCTGTTCGGAATTCTCGCCGCGCTGGCTGCCGCGATCTGGTCGCTCTACGCATTCAAGCGGGTCAGCACCTCGGCCGGGACGATGCTTGGCTACTGGCTGTCGGTGATCGACGACGGCGCGCGCGTGCAGGCGCTCGAGGCGACGATGAAGCGGCATATGGACCAGGCGATCGGCGCGCGCGCCACGCATCTGCTGGTGTTCCTGAGCGTCGCAGCGTTCTTTGCCGGCTGCGCGGCGGTGGGCTGGGGAATGTTTGTCGGCGGGGAATTGTAAGGGTCAGGATCTGGGGAGGCCGATGGCGCGGTAGATGCCGTTGAGCGATGCGCTCACATTCTGGGTGCGGCCGATCGGCTCCGCGCCGTCGAGCGACTTCCAGAACCAGACGAACATGGCGCGATCGGCGGAGCTTTGCGCCCATAGGTAACTGAGCGCGAAGGCCAGCGCCCTGGACTTGGCGACCGGGCCCTTGTGGGATTGCCTTTCGGCCTCGTCGAGCGCGGCCAGCGCCTTGTCTCTGAGCTGTTCACGGGAGAATCGCATCCGTGAACAGATAGAGAACGGTTTCCTACAATGGGAGGGGGAAATGGCACGGGCGAGGCAAGTCAGCGAATTAAGTATAGTCTCCCCGGAATCGTCGCGCTGTACGAGGCGGCGGATGAGGTGCGGAAGGCGGGCTAGTTAGGACTTCTTAGCTCAAGGGTGACGGCACGTCGCCTCGAGGTAGGTGAAGTGTCCTAGAACTACATTCCGTGTGGCGAGACCCTGTGGATAGCCGCGAATCAGGAAGCCGCGGCCATGCTTTCAAGGCGCAGCAACAGCGACCAGATATCTTGCTCGCTTCCCTCTTTACTATCTCGAAAAACCTGAAGGCTTTGGTCCGCCCACATTCCAGAAGCCACCGAGAGTTGGCTCGCTATTTTGAACGCTTCCGATATCTGTGAACTTGGCTGCTGTTTAGCGCTCCAATTGGACAGCGCCGCCAGTGACATGCCGTCTGGAGCGGCGTTGCCAATACGTCTCAACGTCTTCAGAACGCGCCTCTCAAGCGACACCCTGTTTAAGAAGGTGTTCGTCGATGCAGAGGAGCTTTCGCTGAACATTCGAATTCCAATCAATTATCCCAAGGGCTGCGGTTCTGACCTGCTCATGACAGAGTGTAGGGCCGATTATACCCCTCAAGCCAGCTAGGCGCGCCCAAGCGAGTTTATCATATAACGCTCGAGGCAGAAACTCGGCCAGCGTAGCCTCAGGCAACCGATATGGTGCCCATCGTGAAAAGTTTAAGCCACCAGCGGAATGCCAAGAGCAAGCCATCGCGATATTCCGGGCTACGCTATAGAGCAAACCGGCCTCGTAAATCGGTAAAAAGTCGTCTTCTTCGATCTCGGTAACGATCTGACCGAGCAATTCCGAAAAAATCTCTGAGGTGCGCTTGGCGCCAGTATAGGCTGCAGGAGGGAAAAGACCCTCAAGCCAATTTACGTGAAAGCCCGTAGGTTTACTTTCTTTAAAAAGATGCCACGCGAATAAATCTCCGGCCGAAAACATCGAACGTAACTTCGTCGGGCTGTACCAAGCAATCGAAAGTTTATCCTGCATCTCTCGTGGAAAACGTCTTATAAAACCACTTTCATCAGACGCAGTCCATTCGTCAGCAACGGCCAAAACGTCCGCGTCGCTAAGTTCATCGTGATCCATTCTCACAAATGAACCAAAGTAGTAGCTCGCTATTATCATCGGTATGAATTACGTCGATATAGGATGGAGAATGCCAATCCAAGAGAAACATATCTCAGTAATGTTAGAATTACGGATGCCCAAGACGACAGGTGGCCTCCTCCAGAAATACCTAAATTTAACCAAGCGTCGAACCCGTGACCGATATGTTCAATTAAATCATTTATATAAGGGCGATCCGCCTGCTTTAGCGTGCCGTTCGTCAACCAATCTGACGTCGATATAAATAAGCAGATGGTGATGCTTGTAAATACCAGCTTCCAAAAGCTCTCACCGTGACCCCAGAACAGACGACTTACCCAGTTAAAGGCGTATTTAATAAGTAGTTTCGGCTTATGTGGCCAAAATGGATATTTCCTTTCGTAGTATGGCTCTAAGTTAAAAACGGCCCGCCTCAGAAATTCACTATTCGCTTTAATTTCCGCGTCAATATATGCGTTAGCATCATCTCTATTACCTATTCCTATAGCATTAGTTCTTAGATTTCTGAATAGTTCTCTCGCCACATTCGGTCGCTCAGGCTTATTCTGTAATATCGACGTCCTCTCTACCTGGGTTTTCTCGAAATTAGCATATTGGAGATCACATCGAACAAAAGAAGATGTAGGAAGATTGCAGCGTATGAATCTGCATCCCGTAAAATTACAATCTAAAAATGTTACATTATGAAAATAGCAATCTTCAAGAAGTCCGTAGCTAAAGTTTGCACTTTTTATTTCTATCTTCTTCGCGCCAACATTATTCCAGACACAATCTCGTAGGTCGATGTTCTCTGCTATTTTTGTAAGAATCGTGTCTTGGAGACGGGGTATCGCTTTACTCGCGTGAGTGATCCGTTCCTCAATGATCAGCTCGCGAGGCGTTTGATCTTCTGCCTTCGACATTAGGTTAGCTCGCCTCAAGGCAATTTCGTACGATGATGCGACCTACCAAGCTCATGTTCAAGTCTAATTCAGAGACGTCGCAAGATTCTAAGACGATCGAACGGCATGATCATGATAAAAGGCCGAGACAAAGCGAACCCACACTTAAGCCGCTCAAGCAGGAAGGGCCAAGATCGATTGCAGTCAATCTACTCCGCGGCCACCCCTGCCCGGCTGAACATATCGCCGGTCGCCGGCTCTTCGGCCACATCATTCGCCTTGGCCGCTTTGCGCAGGTCGCCGTCACCTGCCCCCGGCAGGTTCCGCTGTCCCAGACCTCGCCCCAATCGCACGCGCATCATTCAGCCGCGACTCCGGCGCGACTGAACATATCCCCCGTCGCCGGCTCCTCGGCTACGTCATTGGCCTTCGCGGCTTTGCGCAGGTCGAAGTTGGTCCAGACGTCACCCCAGTCGCCGCGGGTCGCGGCCTTCGAATATTCGGTGGCGCGCGTTTCGAAGAAATTGGCGTGCTCGACGCCGTTGAGCAGAGGCGCGAGCCAGGGGAGCGGGTGGTCTTCGATCATGTAGACGGGCGAGAAGCCCAATTGCCCCAGGCGCCAATCGGCGATGTAGCGGATGTACTTCTTGATCTCCTTGGGCGTCATGCCGGGGACCGGGCCCATTTCGAAGGCGAGATCGATGAACGCGTCCTCGAGCCGGACGGTCTTCTGGCAGACGTCGATGATATCCTCACGCACCGCCTTGGTCAGGCAGCCGCGTTCCTTGACGAAGGTGTGGAACAGGCGGACGATCGCGTCGCAGTGCAGGCTTTCGTCGCGCACCGACCAGCTGACGATCTGGCCCATGCCCTTCATCTTGTTGAAGCGCGGGAAGTTCATCAGCATCGCGAAGCTGGCGAACAATTGCAGCCCCTCGGTAAAGCCGCCGAACATCGCCAGCGTGCGCGCGATATCCTCGTCATTGTCGACGCCGAAGGTGGCGAGATAGTCGTGCTTGTCCTTCATCTCCTTATACTGAAGGAACATGCTGTACTCGCTCTCGGGCATGCCGATGGTGTCGAGCAGGTGGCTGTAGGCGGCGATGTGCACCGTCTCCATGTTGGAGAAAGCGGTCAGCATCATCTTGATTTCGGTCGGCTTGAACACGCGCGAATATTTGTCGTGGTAGCAATCCTGCACCTCGACGTCGGCCTGGGTGAAGAAGCGGAAGATCTGGGTGAGCAAATTGCGTTCGTGCTCGGTCAGCTTCTGCGCCCAGTCGCGGCAATCCTCGCCCAAAGGAACCTCCTCGGGCATCCAGTGGATCTGCTGCTGGCGCTTCCAATATTCGAATGCCCAGGGATATTCGAACGGCTTGTACTGCTTGCGGGCTTCGAGAAGCGGCATGGGAACTTACTCCGACGGGAAAGTGATTAAGAGGGAAGGAAGGCCCTTCGACAGGCTCAGGGTGAGCGGTGGGGTGGTGAACTTTGCGGCTTCGCTCATCGCTTCACCTCATAGGGATCGAGGGCGAAGGCGCGGCCGAGGTGGGGCTGGTCGGGCGCGGCGCGGACGCTCCTGACCGGGCGCAGGTTGAACAGTTCGTCGCTGCCGCCCGAGCCGGGTTCGATGATATAGCCGATCTCCCAGCCGAACGATGAGGCGGCGTCACGATAATGCAGGCGGAACAAGGGATTGCCCTTGTGATCGATACGCCATTCGTCGGGATCCCAGCCGATGATCGGCTGGCCCTTGCTCCAGACGTCGGCGCGCTGTTCATCGGTGAAGATGGTGCGGCCGCGGGCGCGGCGCTCGGCCGGATCGACGCGGCCGACCGGGTCATGCTGGGGCGTGACCGCGGGCTCGAACGGCGGCGCGAACGGGCGCGGCGCCGGCGCGCGGTGGAACGCGCTCATCAACTGGAAGAGAAATCCCGGCTTCATGCGGATTCTCCGGTTGCGGATGCGATGGTGGTGCGGTCAGAGTAACGCCGATGGCTGTTTACATATTGATCCACGGCGCCTGGCATGGCGGCTGGTGCTGGGAGCGGGTCGTGCCGCTGCTTGAGGCGGCGGGGCATAGCGCGATCGCGCCGGATTTGCCCGGCATCGGCGACGGATCCTACGGGGCCAACCCGCTCGGCACCTGGGCGGACTATGTCGCCGACCTCATTCGCGCGCAGAGCGAGCCGGTGATCCTGGCCGGGCACAGCCGCGGCGGGATCGTGATCAGCGAGGCGGCCGAGCGCGCGCCCGAGGCGATCGCGCGGCTGGTCTATGTGAACGCATTCCTGCTGAGGCGCGGCGAGACTTTGCTCGGCGTGTCGGCGCGCGACGACGCCAATTTGAGCGCGCGCGAGATGATCGCCGACGAGGCCGCGGGAACGATCAGCGTCGATCCGGCCAGCGGCGCACCGCGCATCTACAGCCAGATGGACCCGGCGGACATCCCCGCGGCCGCGGCGCGGCTGCTGCCCGAGCCGATCGCCGCGCTGATGAAGCCGCTGCGCGTCACGCCCGAACGGTTCGGGAGCGTGAAGCGCGCCTATATCGAGACCCGCGAGGACCGCGTGCTCAGCATCGCCCTGCAGCGCGCGATGCATGAAGCGCTGCCCTGCGATCCGGTTATGACGCTGCCGTCCGATCATTCGCCATTCTACTCCATGCCCGACGCGCTTGCCCGGGCGTTGCTGTCGCTCGCGTGATCGCGGCGCGCCGCGCTACTGGCAGGCCAGGCACTCGTCATAATCCGTGCTCTGGATGTTGATTTCCTTGAGCATCGGCGTGTTGTCGGCCTCGACGCCGCCGGCGAAACCGGCGCGCTGCACCGACTTGGAACGCAGATAATAAAGCGACTTTATGCCGAGCTCCCACGCGCGATAGTGGAGCATCAGCAGGTCCCATTTGTCGACGTCGGCGGGGATGAACAGGTTGAGCGAGGTCGCCTGGTCGATGAACGGCGTGCGATCGGCGGAGAGCTCGAGCAGCCAGCGCTGGTCGATCTCGAAGCTGGTCTTGAACACGTCCTTTTCCTCGGCCGTGAGGAAGTCGAGATGCTGGACCGAGCCGCCCATTTCGAGGATCGAATTCCACACCGCGTCGCTGTTCTTCGATTTATCCTCGAGCAGCTTGACCAGATACGGATTGCGGATCGAGAAGCTGCCCGACAAGGTCTTGTGGGTATAGACGTTGCCCGGGATCGGCTCGATACAGGCCGAGGTGCCGCCGCAGATGATCGAGATCGACGCGGTCGGCGCGATCGCCATCTTGCACGAGAAGCGCTCCATCACGCCCTGGTCGGCGGCGTCGGGGCACGGGCCGCGCTCCATCGCCAGCATCATCGAGGCCTCGTTGACCTGGCTGGAGATGTGCTTGAACATCTTGAGGTTCCAGCTCTTCGCCATCGCGCCCTCGAACGGGATCGAGCGCATCTGCAGGAAGCTGTGGAAGCCCATCACGCCGAGCCCGACCGAGCGTTCGCGCTGCGCCGAATATTTGGCGCGCGCCATCTCGTCCGGTGCGCGGTCGATATAGTCGGTGAGGACATTGTCGAGGAAGCGCATGACGTCCTCGATGAAGGTCTTGTCGCCGTGCCACTGATCCCAGGTTTCGAGGTTCAATGACGACAGGCAGCAGACCGCGGTGCGATCCTGGCCATGCTGGTCGCGGCCGGTGGGAAGCGTGATTTCCGAGCACAGGTTCGAGGTCGAGACCTTGAGCCCGACGTCGCGCTGGAACTTGGGCATGTTGCGGTTCACCGTGTCGATGAACACGATGTATGGCTCGCCGGTCGCGAGCCGGGTCTCGACCAGCTTCTGGAACAGGCTGCGCGCGTCGACGACGGCGCGCTCCGACCCGTCCTTGGGCGAGCGAAGCACCCATTCACTGCCGTCGCGCACCGCGGCCATGAACGCGTCGGTGACGAGCACGCCATGATGGAGGTTGAGCGCCTTGCGGTTGAAATCGCCCGAGGGCTTGCGGATTTCCAGGAACTCCTCGATCTCGGGATGCGAGACGTCGAGATAGCAGGCGGCCGAGCCGCGGCGCAGCGAGCCCTGGCTGATCGCCAGCGTCAAACTGTCCATCACGCGCACGAACGGGATGATGCCGCTGGTCTTGCCGTTGAGGCCGACCGCCTCGCCGATGCCGCGCACCGCGCCCCAATAGGTGCCGATGCCGCCGCCGCGCGCGGCGAGCCAGACATTCTCGTTCCAGGTGTTGACGATGCCTTCGAGGCTGTCGTCGACGCTGTTGAGATAGCAGGAGATCGGCAGGCCCCTGCCCGTGCCGCCGTTCGACAGCACCGGCGTCGCCGGCATGAACCAGAGCTTCGAGATATAATCGTAGATGCGCTGCGCGTGATCGGCATTGTCGGCATAGGCCGAGGCGACGCGCACGAACAGATCCTGATAGGATTCGCCCGGCAGCAGATAGCGATCCTTGAGCGTTTCGCGGCCGAAATCGGTCAGCAGGTCGTCACGGCTGTGATCGACCTCGACCGGGTACGGCAGCGGCTTGACGGACTTGCTGTCCTGCACGGGAGATTTGATTTTCGGTGCTTCCACCGCATTCGTGGCCACGTCGCCAGACCCCATTTCGCTGCTACCGGACAGATCCATACTCATAGTCCCCCGTTCCTGTTCCGTTCGCAAGGGGCCGACACGCTTTTTGCAGGCTTGTCCCCGATATCCACAGGCCAGCCCGGCGCTGTTCCCATATGGTGTTTGCGGCGCACATCTACAATTACTAGCGTAGCCCCCATTGCCTCGCCACCATCCATTGTGCCTTAACCGCGCCAGGATGCAATACGGTAAACGCCGCGTTAGGGACTCGGTTCGTCGCATTGGCGGTTTTCCGCGGGTTTCAGACTCGGTCCGATTCGGCCCGATTCAAAAATCGATTCGCGGCGTGACTCGGAAGCCACATCCTGGCCTGGCGCACGCACGCTCTTCTGAAACCCAGCCGATTTTCGCGTGGAAAATCGGGCACGCATCGGCCAGGAGCTGACTGTGACCGTAGAATTTCCCGCATGCCTCGCCCAGACCACGCACAGCCGCTACGCGTGGGACAAGCGCGACGTGATGCTCTATGCGCTGGCGATCGGAATGGCCGACGATCCCGGCGACCGGCGCGAGTTGGATTTCGTATATGAAGAACGGCTGAAGGTCTTCCCCACCTTTCCAGTGCTGATGGGATTCAACCATCGCCCGCTGCAAGAAATCGGCATGGATTACGCCAGCACGGTGCACGCCGGGATCGCGCTGACCGTGCATCGCGAGATCCCTACCGACGGCGTGGCCGAGGTCGACGGAAGCGTGCTGTGGGCATGCGACAAGGGGGCGGCGAAGGGCGGGTTGTTCACCGAACAGCTGGTCGTCAGGATCGCCGGCGAGGACGCTCCGCTCGCAACGACCGCGTCGACGACCTTTTCGCGCGCGGACGGCGGGTTCGGAGGCACCGGCGGATCACCTCCGGAGACGCACCAGCCGCCGGACCGTTCGGCAGACCGCTGGATCGATCTGCCGACGCTGCCCAAGCAGGCGCTGCTGTACCGCCTGACCGGGGATCGCAATCCGCTCCACGTCGACCCCGAGGCAGCGAAGATCGCCGGGTTCGACGCGCCGATCCTGCATGGCCTGTGCACCTACGCGATTTGCTGCAGGGCGGTGATGCAGGCCTATGCCGACAACGACCCGCGCCGGATCCGGCACCATGCGCTGCGCTTTTCGGCGCCGGTCTACCCCGGCGAGATCATCCGCGTGCATTTGTGGCGCGATGCCAACGATGTTTCGTTCGAGGCATCGGTGCCGGCCCGCGGCGTTACCGTGGTGACCGGCGGCAAGACGATCCTGACAGATTAAGGCGACATCGCACGCGTGCGGCCTGACATTTCATTGCGCCGGATTGCGCGTATAGCATCGGCCAACAGGCGCACATTCCAAGTCAGGAGAAATCGGTGCCGCAGAGTCAAACACGCTCTGGCCAGGCGGGCCTCGGCAACCGGATCGCGCCGTGGCGGTTCCTGACCTTCCTGCTGCTCGCCGTCGCCGGCAGCGCGATCCTCGCGCCGAGCATTGGCTGGCGCGAGGGAGTCATGCTCGGCTTCGATACCGGCGCGCTGATATTCATCGCGCTATGCGTGCCGCTGTTCTCGCATGAGGCGGGAGAGATGCGCAGGACCGCCAAGCGCAACGACGCGAACCGGGTCCTGTTGCTCGTAATCACGTTCGTCGTCAGCGGCGTGATCCTGGTCGCGGTAGCCAGCGAGCTGATGCAGCAAGGGAGCCGCAAGCCACTGACGATCGCGCTCGTGCTGGCGACATTGTCGCTGTGCTGGATGTTCAGCACGCTGATCTACACGCTGCACTATGCGCATATCTACTACACCGGGGACAAGAACGGAAAGGATTGCGCGGGGATAGATTTTCCCGCGACCAGGGAACCCGATTATTGGGATTTCCTGTATTTTTCGTCGTGCATGGGGATGACGTTCCAGACCTCCGACACCGACATCACGGCGCGGCACGTCCGCCGCACGGCGACGTTCCACTGCCTGGCCGCGTTCATGTTCAACATCGGAGTGATCGCCTTTTCGATCAATGTCATCGGCGGTGGCAGCTAAAGCATCGTGCGAAAAAGTGGGCACCGGTTTTTCGCAAATAACGATGCGACCACGATGCTCTAGGAATCGGCGAGGTCGATGCAGACCGGCGCGTGATCGCTGGTCTTCTCCCAGCCGCGCGGACGCGTGTCGACTTCGGCGGCGACCAGCCGCTTGGCGGCAACCGGGTTGAGCAGGAAATGGTCGATCCTGAGGCCGGCGTTGCGTTCGAATGACCCGCGCCAATATTTCCAGAATGTGTAGACCACATCGTGCGGATGCAGATGACGAATGGCATCGGTCCAGCCCTGGTCGAGCAGGCCCCGATAGGCCGCCTTCACCTCGGGCGCGAACAAAGCATCGTCGCGCCAGCGATCGGGCGCGTAGACGTCCTTGTCGGTCGGCATGACATTATAATCGCCGGCGACGATCACCGGCGCGTCGAGGCCGATCAGGCCGGCGAGATGGTCGCGCAGCCGTTCGAACCATGCGAGCTTGAAGTCGAACTTCGGCCCCGGCCGCGGATTGCCGTTCGGCAAATAGAGCCCGGCGATGATCACGCCGTTCACCGCCGCCTCGATATAGCGGCTCTGGACGTCGTCGGGGTCGCCCGGCAACCCGCGCCGGGTTTCATGGATCTCGCCGACGCGGCTGAGGATCGCGACGCCGTTCCACCGGCTCTGCCCATGCCAGATCGCCGCATAGCCGGCGTCGCTGATCGCCTTTTCCGGAAAGGCGTCCTGCGGCGCCTTGAGCTCCTGCAGGCAGACGATGTCGGGCCTGGCCAGTTTGAGCCAGCGCAGCAGCACCGGCAGCCGCCCGTTGATGCCATTGACATTGTAGGTCGCGATTTTCACCGACTAAAGATGGCCATGATGAGATGAACCGGCAACAGGCGGAAACAGTCGGTGCTCTATTGAACGCCTGTCTGGCGGACCACGAGGATCGCCACGCAGATTACGACCAGCCAGATCTCGAACTTCGCGCGCAGGATGAGCGGAGCCGATCTTAGCTCCATGAATTCCAGGCCCACGAAGCGCACCTTGACGAAGGCAACGACCATCACCTTGATCGTCGACGTACTGGCGCGCAGCATCGAAGATTATGAGCGTTTCCCGAAGAAGGTGTTGCTGCACCTGCCGGGCGTCGGCGCGATAAACTCGAGTTTCGCCCTGAAACAAGTGAAGATGACCACCGCGATTCCCTCTGAGCGGCACCCTCCGGTTGGCCGGCAGCGCCCGGCACCCGCTGCTTCGCGGCGCGACACACAGATCATTCGCCGATCAGATGGAGCACCAGGCTGCGCCGATGGGGGCGGCGCCGATGCTCGAACAGGTAGATGCCCTGCCAGGCCCCCAATGCCAGACTGCCCTGGAGCAGAGGAATCGACAGCTGGACCTGGGTGAGCGCGGTCCGCAGATGCGCCGGCATATCGTCGGGGCCTTCGTCGTCATGGCTGTAGCCGCCGGGATGCTCGGGCGCGACCCGCTGGAAAAAGGCCTCGAGATCCTCGCGCACTTCGGCGGCGGCATTCTCGTTGATCAGCAGCGAAGCCGAAGTGTGCCGGCAGAAGATGGTGAGGAGGCCTTGGGCCATACCGCTACCTTCGACCCACTGCGCGATCGGGCGGGTCACTTCGACCAGGCCCTGGCGCGTAGTCGCGAATTCCAGCGTCGTGCTTGCCTGGCGCAGCATGTCACTCCTCATCGATTGGGTCGAGACCTTCGAACCAAGCCCACATAGCAGCTGTTGCGCGCCATGGGGCGGTCGAGATCGGGCGCATCGTCGCTCCAGCATATTGGAGTGGCCTCCACCTGCTGGCGGACGGATGCCGGGTGATCCGATGGACCGACCGGGTGTCGCTCGTGCCTGACGCTGCGCCGATCTCTAGGGGTTCAGCTAAACCCGTCCCTCGGTAATGATACTTATCCAAAGCCATAATTCGCAGCGAGAAATGTTAATATCTGTGGCCCATCTAACACTTACTTCCGTGTTAATCTAATTGGCATGGAGCAAAAAGGACAGATTTGCCTCCAAGAACCCGCCATTTCATATTCCTGGCCATCGGTGTTTTGTGCCTTTGGTCCAGGGAAACATTTGCTCAGTCCGAGGATGATGTCATCCGTGTTTCAGTAAGAACCATATCGTTTCTTAAGCCATCTTTGGCGGGAACTGTCACCGCAGCCATCATTTTCGAACCCGGGAATGCGGAATCGGAGAAGGAAGCACGCGCCATCGAGCGCTCGTTGGCAGGAAGCCGTGCAGCGGCACCATAACCGGGTATCGGGAAAATCGAGATATCCACAGCCATTTGGAGCGATGTCCTTGTTTTCAGATATAGCCACGCTCCTGCTTCTCGATCAGATTATGGACGCTTGGAAGTTGGGTCCGGCGGCACTGGATGACCATATGTGCTGAGAGGCAGGGGTTCATTTCTTCGAGTTTCGCGGCTAGGGCATCAAGACCAGGCAATCTCTGGTTGGTCAGTGTCGGACATTCCGCAGCCGCCAACCGCTGCTAACGACAACGACGCGGATCGTGCACAAGCGCTTTTCGAACACGCCATACTACGGGAGCTGCTAGGCGAGGCCGACTGAGCGGGCAGCTCGCGATCTTGGGACGATGCTCAGGCAAAAATAGCCGACAGAAGGTTGGGAGAATGATGACCGATCATTCGAAATTTGAAAATATTTACGGCAGTCTGATTGCGGACTCGCTCCATGTCCTCCCGGATCAGCGCGCAGGCGCGTCAGCGGCATCTCCCCAGCCGGCACAATCGTTGGTCCCTATCGGCGCGATCGGCTCGGCCGCGATCGCAGCGGAGACACTGTCTGCTACGCGTATAATCTATACCGAACCTGGGCAGATGCCATATCCGCACGAGACCGGCTAATCCTCGAAGACCTGCGAGTGGAGATGAATCGTTGAAGATGCCCGAGCCCGATGCCGCCGTGCTGGCGCGGCGCGACGAGATCGTCGCGGCATTGCGCGTAATCGTCCCCGGCGAAGGCGTGATCAGCGACGCGGCCGAGCTGCGGCCCTTTGAGAGCGACGGGCTGACCGCCTATCGCCAGCCGCCAATGGTGGTCGTGCTTCCCGAGACGACCGAGCAGATTTCGGCGATCCTGCGCTGGTGCCATGCGCGGAACGTAAAGGTCGTGCCGCGCGGGGCCGGCACCTCCCTGTCGGGCGGCGCGCTGCCGCTCGCCGACGCGGTGCTGCTAGGACTTTCCAAATTTAACCGGGTCATCGACATTAGCTATGCCGACCGCATCGCCGTCGTGCAGCCCGGCGTCACCAACCTCGCCATCACCCGCGCGGTCGAGGATGCGGGCTTCTATTACGCGCCAGATCCGTCGAGCCAGATCGCCTGCACGATCGGCGGCAATGTCGCCGAGAATTCGGGCGGCGTGCACTGCCTCAAATATGGCCTGACGACGAACAACGTGCTCGGGGTCGAGATCGTGACGATGGAGGGTGAAGTGCTCCGCCTGGGCGGCCGCCATCTCGATCCCGCCGGACTCGACCTGCTCGGCGTGATCGTCGGCTCCGAAGGCCTGCTTGGCGTCGTCACCGAAGTGACCGTGCGCATCCTGCCCAGGCCCGAGACGGCGCGTGCCGTCCTAGTCGGCTTCCCGACGGTCGAGAGCGGAGGCCAGTGCGTTGCCGACATCATCGCCGAGGGGATTATCCCAGCCGGCATGGAGATGATGGACAGGCCGGCGATCCACGCGGCCGAAGCCTTCGTCCAGGTTGGCTATCCGCTCGATGTCGAATCGCTCCTGATCGTCGAACTGGATGGCCCCGCCGCCGAGTGCGACCATCTGATCGAGGAGGTTGCGCGCATCGCCACCGCCAATGGCGCGGTGTCGCTGCGAGTCTCGAACGACGAGGCCGAGCGGCTTGCCTTCTGGTCGGGGCGCAAGGCGGCCTTCCCCGCCGTCGGCCGGATCGCCCCCGATTATTATTGCATGGACGGAACCATCCCGCGCCGCCACTTGCCCGCGGTGCTTCGCCGGATCGGGCAGCTCGCGGAAAATTATGGCCTGGGCGTCGCCAACGTCTTCCATGCCGGCGACGGCAATCTGCACCCGCTGGTCCTCTATGACGCGCACAAGCCCGGCGATATCGAGCGCGCCGAAGAGTTCGGCAACGATATCCTTCGGCTCTGCGTCGAGATGGGCGGGGTGCTGACCGGCGAGCATGGCGTCGGCGTCGAGAAGCGCGATTTGATGCCGGTGATGTTCAGCCGGACCGATCTCGACCATCAGCAGCGCGTCAAATGCGCCTTTGATCCCGAGCTGCTGCTCAATCCGGGCAAGGTGTTTCCGACCCTGCACCGCTGCGCAGAACTTGGACGCGTGCATGTCCATGACGGCAAGCTGCCCTTCCCCGACATCCCGCGCTTCTGATGACCGCCTACAAGCCCAGACATGTCGACGAGCTGGTCGAATTGGTCGCGGATGCGGCGGCAACGGGTGAAAAGCTCGAGCTGCGCGGCGGCGGTTCCAAGGCCGCGATCGGCGCCGACCGCAATGTTGCAATCGTCGACATGCGCGGCTTTGCCGGCATCGTCGACTACGACCCATCCGAGCTGGTCCTTACGGTGGGCGCGGGCACCCCACTCGCCGAAGTCGAGGCGCTGATCGCGAGCAAGGGCCAGATGCTCGCCTTCGAGCCTTATGATCAGGGCACCTTGCTCAGCAGTCGATCGGGGCAGGCCACCATCGGCGGCGTGGTCGCGGCCGGCGTCGCCGGATCGGGCCGGCTGACAGCGGGCAGTGCGCGCGACCATCTGCTCGGCTTCACCGCCGTCTCGGGACGAGGTGAACGTTTCGTCGGCGGCGGCAAGGTGGTCAAGAACGTCACCGGCTATGACCTGCCCAAGCTGGTCTCCGCGAGCTGGGGCCGTCTCGTCGCGCTCACCGAGATCACCCTCAAGGTGCTGCCCCGGCCGCGCGTCACGAACACGATGGCGATTGAAGGTCTCGGCCATCACGCGGCGCAGGCGGCGATGGCCTGCGCGATGGGCAGCTCGGCCGAGATCGGCGCCGCAGCACACCTTCCCGCAACAGCCGACCGCGCCGCGCTCACCCTGTTCCGCGTCCAGGGCTTTGCGCCATCGGTTGCCGCACGCTGCTCCGTGCTGCCCGATATCGTGGGCGGCCATGGCCAGGCGAAGCTGCTGCCTGGCGACGAGGCCGCCGAGCATTGGCGCGAGGTCCGTGAGGTGCGGCCGCTTGGCGATGCAGAGACGCTGTGGAAGATCAGCCTTCCTCCCACCGGCGGCCCGCTGCTCGTAGACCGGCTGGCGCCGCTGGGGGCCGGCTGGTTGTTCGACTGGGCGGGCGGGCTGGTCTGGCTCGCTTTCGAGGGCGATGCCGCGCTGGTCAGGCAGGCCGCCGAAGCGGCTGGCGGTCATGCCATGCTGGTCCGCGCACCCGATGCGATCCGCAATGCTGTACCGTTCCAGCATCCTCGCAGCCCGGGGGTGATGGCGCTCGAAGCGCGGGTCCGACGCGCCTTCGATCCCAACGCCGTCTTCGAGACCGGCCGCTTCCTGGACATGAGCCATGCGCACTGACTTCACCCCCGAGCAGCTCGCCGATCCGGCCACCGCGGTCGCCGAAGCCGTGATCCGCACATGCGTCCATTGCGGCTTCTGCACGGCAACCTGCCCGACCTATGTGCTGCTCGGCGATGAGCTCGACAGTCCTCGCGGCCGCATCTACCTAATCCAGAACATGCTCGAGACCGAGGCAGTGCCGACGCCGCAGGTTGTCAAACATGTCGATCGATGCCTGTCCTGCCTCGCCTGCATGACGACCTGCCCCTCCGGGGTGAACTATATGCACCTCGTCGATCATGCCCGCGCCTACATCGAGCGAACCTACAAACGCCCACTGGTCGAGCGACTGGTCCGCAACCTGCTCGCGGCGGTGCTGCCGTATCCGGGCCGGTTCCGCTTCGCGCTAGCGCTCGCCCGGCTCTCACGCCCATTTGCCTCGCTGCTCGGGAAACTAGCCTGGACCAAGCCTTTCGCCGCCATGCTCGCGCTCGCACCCCGGCACCCCGCCGGCAACGCAAGCGAGGACACGCCGCGCCCCGCCGCAAGGGTCGGCCGGGTCGCGCTGCTCCAGGGCTGCGCGGAGCCTGTCCTCAAGCCCGCCATCCGGGGCGCGACAATACGACTGCTCGGACGCCTTGGCTACCAGACGGTGCTCGCGTCGGGTGAGGGATGCTGCGGGGCGCTGGTCCACCATATGGGCAAGGAAGCGCGTGCGCTCGACTCAGCGCGGCGCAATGTGGACGCCTGGAGCCGCGAAATCGAAGGCGACGGCCTCGACGCGATCCTGATCACCGCCTCGGGCTGCGGAACGACGATCAAAGATTACGGCTTCATGCTCCGCGAAGATGCAGCCTATGCCGAGCGCGCGGCACGTGTCTCGGCGCTAGCGAAGGACGTGAGCGAGTTCCTCGACTCGGTCGACCTGCCGGCGGGAAATGGCCATGGCCTCACCGTCGCCTATCATGCCGCCTGCTCACTCCAGCACGGCCAGAAGGTCGTCGATGCGCCGAAACGGCTGCTCGCGCGGATGGGTTATGCGGTTGAAACGCCGATCGAGGCGCATCTGTGCTGCGGGTCGGCGGGGACGTATAACATACTCCAACCCGAACTGGCCGGGAAGCTCGGTGATCGCAAAGTTGCCAATATCGATCGATTGAAGACCGATGTCATCGCCACCGGGAACATAGGCTGCGCGATCCAGATCGGCACACGCACGCAAGCGCCGGTCGTGCATGTCGTCGAGCTGGTGGATTGGGCTACCGGGGGCCCGATGCCCGAGAGTATCGCCGAGCGACACACCTACCTGGCACATAGGAGCAAGCTATCATGACACGGATTAGTCTGGCGCAAGCGAAGACGGTGATCGAGGCCGCTTTCGCCGAGGGCAGAGTGCTTGGCCTGAAGCCACTGAGTGTCGCCGTGTTAGATGCTGGCGGCCATGTGATTGCGTTCGAGCGGGCCGATGGAGCATCCAATCTGAGATTCAAGATCGCAACGGGAAAAGCTTCTGGGGCACTTGCCCTGGGCGTTTCCAGTCGCAACATCGCAGAGATGGCGGGCGAGCGCCCGAGCTTCGTCGCGTCGTTGAGCACGATCGCGACGGATGGCATTATTCCGGCCGCCGGCGGTGTGCTCGTCGTCGGACCGAACGGAGAAGCTATCGGAGCGGTCGGAGTCACTGGCGACACGTCCGACAATGACGAACTATGTGCCTTGGCTGGACTAGCCGCCGCCGGGTTGCATTCACAATGTTGAGGGCGTCCGGCAACGGCACGCGCTGAAGGCTTCATCGGAACGGCGCGACAAGCGACATTCAGCCTTGACAGTTAATGCGGTCATTACTTCGGGGCGAAGAGACGGTCACATAGCAACATTCCTTTTGCGGCTACCAACCAACAATTTCTCTTCCTGCCGCCCTACAGTTCCGATCTCAACCCAATCGAAATGGCCTTCGCAAAGCTCAAGGAACTATTGCGAGCAGCCAAGGAACGAAGCCGAGACGCCTTATGGGATCGCATCGGGCAACTGGTCGATCGCTTCCTTCCTGACGAATGCCAAAACTACATTCATCATGCCGGATACGCTGCGATATGATCGCAAATCGCTCTAATGAATAAGGCGGGCTAAATAGAGGTCGATCGATGACAGGGCTTCAGGATCACGTTTGCGGCAGAGCCGGCCTTTTGGTCCCGTCTGGGCGCAGGCCAATGTACGCCAACAAGGCCACGGCCAGCAGGGCAGCCAACAGGAAATAGACCGCAGCGGTGCCGTATTGATCGCCAATGCCTATGGCGATGGCGGGAAACAGCACGGGCGAACCATACATTGCGAAGCTGACAACGCCCATCGCTGCGGCGTTTGCGGCTGGATTGCCGACCGCCTCGATGCTGGCCGCATAAATGGCTGATGAGAAGATCGCGACGCCCACGGCCAGTATGCCGAGGGCAATCGTGGCGATGGTCACAGATGAACTGATCGCCACGACCAGCGCTCCCGCGGTCATCGCCGCCAGGCCGAGGACCACCATTCCGCGCGCGTGGAGCCGGCGATGGAGGAATGGGTAGCTGCCCGACCCCAGAAGCGAACAGATCGCCACGACACCGAGAATGCGCCCGATCGCTGCCGGTCCGGTCGCGCCGACCGTCGTGAGGTGAAAGGGAGAGTATAAGGACAGGCTCACCATGACCAATCCAACGACTGCCGCGATCAGCACGATCACCACCGGGAGTCCCGCCAGCAGGCCACTGCCGGAGGAGCGCTCCGCCGCCGTCCGCTCCGTTCGATCCGCGTCGCCGGGCAAGGCCAGCGCCAGCAGGGCGATCGGGATGAGCATCAAATGCACGAGAAAGGGAAGATGCCAATCCTGCGCAGCAAGGCGACCGACCAGCGGGAACACGGCGATCGCGATTGCCCCGCCGACGAAGCTCAACAGGCCCAGTAACGCCGGCCGCTGGTTTTCAGGGGCTTTGGCGATCCCCGCCAAACCTGCATTGAAGCCGCCTGCTACACCGATCGCAAGCAGCACCCGCAGGATCAGAATCTGGAGGAGCGAGCTTGCCGCCGCCGGCCCGGCGCCGCCCACCGCAATCACCCCAATCGAGCCGATCAGGACCGATTTTACGCCATAGCGGACTACCAGTCGGCCGGCGATCGGCGATGCGAGGGCGAAGACCGGCGCGACGATGCCGCCGATCAACTGAACCATCACGGCCGCCCCGGGCTGCCCTGCAAAGGACTTGCCGAGCTCTGGCAGCACCGCTCCCATGGAGAACAAACCAATCGCGCTTATCGGCCCTGCTCCGATCAAGGCTGCCTTGCCCGTTAATCCTAGACTGTTCCAATCCCTCTCGCTAGACACGATACTGCTCTCCCAAATTCACTAACCGACTCGGTCACGAAGCCCCGCGCCAAGACATCAAAGGCGTAGGGCAAAGCATCCGTTCTGGCGATACTTGTCGGCACGGCAAGTTAATCCACCCCTTCAAGGCCCCGATATTCGACCTCGAACGGTCCGTCATGGTCTGCATCGATCGCGGGGCGAAGCAACTGTTCGATCCCAGCTCGCCGGCTCCACGTGGTCTATAGAGCTGATCATCACTCGGAAATGGCGAGACGGATTGCTGGTATCGGAGCCTTCGTTAACCGTCAGGAGGATTTCCATCGTGCCGCTGACATCGTCGTGAGAAAAATCAAGATCAGCTTTCATCTGGAAGTCACGGGAAAGCACAGGTGGCGCGTTTACTGGTGGGACATGCGTTGTTGAGCCGGTAAATCGCCATATCCCGGCCCTTGCCTCAAATCCTGCCGCAGCGATCTTGGCAGAGTTTGGGAATCCGTCGCTCGCGTTGTGTAGCGGATAAACGTGATAGAGTTCCGCCTGCTCATCGAATTTTCTCGACATCGCCGCAACCTTCTCTGGGAATTCGCTGGCGAGATCGCGCCGTTGGCTAGGATCTCTGACGAGATCATAAAGCTCCTTTTATCCTCATGAGTACAGACACACTACTGCGTTCCGGCTGCCATCAAATCTTTCTTGCCATCAAGAATCGCTTGAGCGCCGCCCGGCTCCCCTGCACCGCCTGAGCCCCAATGCTGCTCTCTCCGGCGAGATCGAAGCCGTGTACAGCGCCCGGATATACGTGCAACTCGGTCGGGACGCCGGCGCGGATCAGTCGCCGCGCATATTCGATATTCTCCTCGATAAAGAGGTCGAGCGCGCCAATGTGGATGTAGGCTGGCGGGAGACCGGACAGGTCGATGGCACGGGCCGGAGCCGCATAGGGCGAAACATCCGGGCCGCCCGGCTCGCACCCGAGCAGCGCGTTCCAGCCAAAGCGGTTGTTGTCGGCCGACCAGACGAACTCACCGGCATAGTCGTGGCCTTCGGACGTCACTCCGGTGCGATCGTCAAGCATCGGGTAGGTAAGATGTTGAAATGCGAGCTTATACTCCCCTCGGTCACGCGCGAGCAGCGTCAGCGCCGCCGCGAGCCCGCCGCCCGCGCTTTCGCCCATCACCCCTACCAAAGTCATATCGAAGCACTCCGCCGCAGCGTTGCTGAAGCACCACGCGAGCCCAGCATAGGCATCCTCGATTGCGCCAGGGAAAACCGTCTCGGGGGCGAGCCGATATTCGACCGAGACAAGAGCGCAGCCGACATCGGCGACGATGGCGCGCAGCATGCCCTCGAAAGTCGGGACCGACCCGAGGATGTAGCCGCCGCCATGAACATGGTAGATTAGTGGTAGGGGGTCAGCGGAACCTTCCGGTCGCATGATATAGAGGTCGATGTCGGGCGCGCCGGGCGGGCCTGGCACAGTGTGCCTCCTGACGCTCACCTCTTCCGTATAAGCGCTCGGCGGCGGAAGGGTACGGTTCGCCCGCTGTTCGGCAAGGTTTTCCGCTGTGAGGACGCTGGTGGGTAGGGCATCGAGCAGCGGCAGCAGCTCCGGATCAACAAGGTGACGGCTATTGACCATATTCTTTATTCCGTAGATTGTCGCCGTCATGGAGCGCCTGAGCGCCGTGATCATATCGCGACTTAGCGGACCGGTTTGACGAGCCCCTCAGCCATTCCTCAAGCGAACATGAAGTGTCGCCAGCGCCAAGCGGGCTACTCCGCGCCAACGGCAAATGGAGGTCGCGTTTTCCGCAGCAGCCGACCCGGCCTGGCGCCCGTATCCGTGTCGTTCCGACGCGTTACTACGCCATGCACGATGGTTGCCACATAGCCTGATGCATCTTGCAACACGCGCCGTCCACCTGCCGGCAGATCGTTGACCGTATAGGGAGCCTTGAGGGTCAATCTGTCAAAGTCGATCACATTGATGTCGGCCCGCATGCCGGGTGCCAGAACGCCCCGGTCCGTAAATCCAAACAGCGCTGCGGTTTCCGCGGTTTGTTTGCGGATGACATGCTCAACGTCGAAGCGCGGGCCCCGCTTGCGATCCCGCACCCAATGGGTGAGCAGGTGCGTCGTCGTAGAGCAATCGCACACCAGACTACAATGCGCACCGCCATCCCCGAGGGACACGATGGTCGAGGGATGCGAGAGCAGGCTGTGCAGCGTATCGAAATTTCCGTGCAAGTAGTTAAGGATCGGGGCGAACAGCACGGCGCGTCCGTCTTGTTCCAGCATCAGGTCATAGAACCGCTCTTCGGCACTGATGCCGAGTTGTTCGGCTTGCGCTGAAACAGAATCCTCCGGCGATGGTTCGTAATTGAGCGGATCGCCCAACGGGAAAATGCGGCCGTCGAGCATCTGCGCGAAGATCAGGTGGAGATTATCGGCCAGAATATTCGATTCTGGCGGGACATTCGCTTCCGACAATATTGCTTGCTTGATCTCGGGGCGCCTCAGTTCGGCCACTAGCTGGTCGAATGGCAGGTTGGCCAGCCTCATGAAAGTCGGGCGCCGCTGGAAGAGGTGGCGCAGGCCAAGCCCGGTTAACATACCGACCGGCCGCGAGCCTGTCTGCGGGCGCAGAACCGCACCGGTATCATTCGCCTGGTCCGTCAAATCAAGCGCCTGACGCCAAGAAAGAGGATTTCCGCTATGTTCGCTGATCAGAAAGGAAATCGTAAGATTTTCACGACGCGATAACCGGCTCATCCACTTGATTTCAGATGTTATGGATTTTTCATCGGGATAATGAGTGCCCGTCCCGCCGACAGCGCCGCCGGGAATCAGCTGAAACACGGCACCCTTCTTGCCAAGCTCATGCCCGATCGAGGCCAGTTCATCTTCTCCGGCGCGAGTACCTGGAACGGGCTTGCCGTCTAGGGTCTGATGACCAAAGAAGCGCGAGCTTGAAAACCCGACGGCGCCCACGTCCACGGCTTCCGCCACCAGCGAAGCCATTTGAGCAATGTCTTCGGGTGTGGCAGGTTCGTCCCTGACAGCGCGGTCCCCCATGACGTATAACCGCAACGGTCCATGCGTCGCCATGACCGCTACGTCCATTGTCCATTGCTTGTCCTGCAGAATGTCGAGATATTGAGGGAACGTTTCCCAGTCCCAGCGAATGCCCTCCCAAAGGGCGGCGCCGGGAATATCTTCAACCCCTTCCATCAACTCGATCAGCTTTCCGTGATCCTGCGGTCGCACGGGCGCGAACCCAACGCCGCAATTGCCGACTACGATCGTGGACGTTCCATGACTGAATGATGGTTCCAGCGTATTGTCCCAAGTGACTTGGCCATCATAATGGGTATGCACATCCACAAAGCCCGGCGTGATGAGCATTCCGCTGGCGTCGATCGTTTCCTTTGCCGTTCCAGCTACATCGGGACCGATCGCCACGATCATCCCATCCAGAACGGCCACCGAACCGATAAATGCTTGCGCTCCAGTACCGTCCACTATTTTTCCATTGCGGATCAACAAATCATAATCAGTCATAGTTGACCTCTCGTGGTACGTCCCTTCCTAATGGTTGCCGTCCTGACGGACAGCACGCCGTGCGCAATTCAGGCAAGCCTCGGAAAGTGCTCATGCCTGAGCGGCTGGTTGAGCGGCAGGTCTTGCCGAACAATGTCGAACGAGCCGGATACGCCGGTCTGACGTCCATCCCCTGTAGGGCCACCACCGTAGATCACATCCTCGCCGAAGAAACGCAGGGCAAGCGTCCGGCGCCGCTGACCCTTGGTCACCGGGGCGCCGCCGTGGAGCGCGGCCGGATGAAAGAACAGGACGTCGCCCTGTGCAGTCGGCCATGAGGCGATGTCCCAGGCCGTGCGATCAGCCTCGATATCGGGCACGGCCGGCCTAAACGACTCCTCTGTGGGTACCCCAGGCACGATGGTGGGCTGCCCATATACCGTTCCGCGGTGTGATCTCCGGACCACCTCGAGCGACTGAGGCAATGCCTCCAATGAGAACCAGGCCACCGCGAGATGCGCACCCGAAACCGGCATATAGGAGATATCCTGGTGCCAAGGCGTACGCCTCACGGTGCCTCCTTGCTTCAGGAAGATCTGCTCATAGAGATACCAAACTGGCGATCCGCCCCATAAGGCGCTGAGAAACTCTCCCAGGCCAGATCGTTCGAGGAACGGGAGATAGATCTCCCGGGCGGCGAGATTGTCGATGTCCTCAAAGAATACGCCTGGGCCGCCGTCGGTACCGAGCTCCATGGCATTGTGACTCGGATGCTCGAGGCTCCACGAGAAAATTTTCTCCGCCTCTCGGAGATCCTCCGCGCTAAGAAGCCTCGGCGCAAAGACGACGCCATGCTCGGCGTAGGCTGCCGCCAAGTCGATCGGCACGCGCGCGCTCATCGCGCGGTTCTCCCCGATGACCGGAGCGCCCTGGTCCACCGCCCGTGCTGGCGCTCCATGACTTCAAGCCGTTGACGGTCAAAACGAATCTCGTCTGCCCCGCACGATGCCGGCGAATCTTTTGCGTCCCTGACCAGCGCAAGCATATTTGTACCACTCGCGGAACGAAAATATCTGCGCTTCCCATACTGATCTAATCTCATTTTCACCCTCAACGCCCGTTGGTGGAAACTCTCCCGGTCGGGGAGAGACGTAAGTCCGAAACAAAATGTCCCACAATGGAAACCACGCCACATAGTTACAGTCATGATGTTCAGGTAAGATCGAGTGATGAAGCCGATGGTATTGAAAGCTTACCCATAGTGGACTTAATCGTCCAAATCCTATTCGCAAATTAGAATGATTCAACCCTATCAGCGTGGTCACTAGACCAACCACCGATCCTTGCACTAAGCCCATATCAAATATATGAGTGGCATTCATTTTAAATAGGATGGAGATCGGAACATATATGAAAACTAAGTTCGCGAGTGCCTCAATCCAGTTTTGGCGATAGGTAGTTAACGCATCATAATTCACGTCCATGTGATGGAATTTGTGATGTTGCCACAGGAACCTATTTTGATGAAGGGCTCGATGGTACCAGTAGAAGAAAAAATCAAATATGAACATAAATATAATAGTTGTTATTATAGCACCTAATGTTGAAGAATGGTCAATGAAACGTAGATCGAATAGGCCTGGTTTTAACCCAACTGCGCTGGTTACATAATCAACGATCACGACCGATAAGCCTCCCACCGCGGTTAACGAGGCAAAATAGAGAGCCATGATTTGAATGTGAATAAGGTACTGTCGCAGTGACTTTCTCGGTCCTCCAGTTGGTAAAAACTGTTCCGCAACCGATAGGAGAATTGTCGGCATCAAGCCAAATAAAGCGATGCCGGCGATAAAGCCAAATGCTTGTGGTCTGGGCGGCGACTTCCAAATGATGACGGCGATCAGGGTACCAATTGCCGCAATCGCAACTGCCACCTGCGTTCCTAACCGCTCGGACCCTCTGCTGGCGGAGCAATTGGAGCTAGCTGGTCGCTCTAGTTCCATATCGCCCTCGCAGTGAGCCTTTGCACTCTCCGTCTTCGATGTCATGGGCGAACGATTTCTGAAGAAACTATTGGAATATTTGCACCGCCCGCGACAGATTTTCTGGGCCGCGACTGAGAAAAGGTGGGGATCACTCGGAGGTCCTGATATCTTTTGATATATTTTCTCAAGCTGTCGAATGACGAGACGCATCCGGTGAAGCCGGCCTGACGGATCTTGATGGTGCTTAACAAACCCCAGCGAAGAACATCCTCAGGCGGGACGTCATTGGACAGCATGCCTGCAATCTGCAGCGATGTACCGAGAAGTTCGTTCAAATCCCTTGGAGCCTGGAGTCCGTAACGGTCCACCATAGCCGGCCATAGGTGAGAGAGATTTTCGATTTCCTCTCTCATGTCGAACTTCCTTGGGGATTCTAAGGGCATGTTCAAGATATCGGCCGTAAGCTCAAAAAGATCGTGCCAGGCCAAGATGTCGCCATTCGCTATGTTGAAGATCTCATTGCGCGCGGTGGGTGCGGTGCCGGCCCATTCGACGGCTTCCGCGACCAGATCGACATCTGTTGGCTCGTTATAGGCACTATAGCCACTGGGCACCGGCATTCCCCGCCCAGCTTCTTTCAGCAGACAGGCGAACACCGCCAGCACGAGCAAGCTGTTCATGTTTGCGCCGATGGCCGCGCCCCAAATTCCTCCGGGCCGGAAAATAGTCCAGCTCCATGATGAGCCCCGCTGGCGTTGGGTGATATAGTCTTCCTGCCGATGATAGAAATTGTCGCCCGCGTGGCGGGGCAAGCCTTCGTGGAGCGGCATTTTCAGTTTTTGATCCCGAAGGTGCACGCCGTAGGCCTTGCCGCCATGGATCAGCGAAACATGTTGAAGTCCTGGACTGCCCTGGATGAGAGGCTCCATGAGGTTGATCAGCATTGCCTCGTTCAAGGCAATCTGCTGCGGATCAGTCCAGCCGGCGAAAAGATCGTCGCTGCGTTCGCTCAAAGCCGCGTAAACGACATGCGTCGCATTGCTGAGTGCGTGCGCAGAGCGAGCGCAGTCTTCTGGATTGCCGAGGTCGATCGAGACGTGCGTGGCGTTGCCGAGCGGCATGAGCGGGGGGCGTCGCGATATGGCAACCACATCCCAGTCGTCCCGCTTGCCGAAGCGAGCCAGCGCTGCGCCGCCCACCAAGCCGGATGCGCCCGCAATGACGATCTTCTTTCGATGCCCCATCATCCACTCACCATCCTCTCGCTTGACTCTATGTCTATTTGCTACGCCCGCCATTGCGATGGTCGATGCCGGCAATGCAAAGCGCCTCTATCGACTTTGGACGATTGATCCCTGGCCTCCGGACAGCACGCCGCTGGCTGACCGACCGGCCTGGGGCGCTATGTTCATTGGGATGGGTTGAAGCCTTCCTCTTGGGCATGCCGATCGAGATATGGATAATGAGATCATCGATGACGTTGCCGCAGGCGGTTGAGAGGTAGGCTCCCTGCGAGAAGCGCTGCCCCAGTAGCGTTTTGCGGATGTACTCGACGCTTCCCAGAAGACGTCCGGCTTGGTCCGCCCCGCCCCCTCCAGTTCCTTCGGCAACGCAATCTCGTAGAGCAGTGGAAAGCTCATCCCACCCGCCTCCCGCGCCAGTCAGAAGTGCCAGTCCGTACGATGCCCGTGGGTTTCCAACGTGTCAACCTAATATGCTAGGTCGGGCTTTGTCCTGGACCGAGGGTGGCCATAATGGTGGCGGTCCCGCGAGGGTGCAGATCCAGATGGAGTAAACGGGCACCAGCTATTATCACCGACTTGCGGGCGAAGCCTGCTCTGACGCTCGCTGGGAAAGGCCAGGTTCAGCGCTTCATTTTACCAGCGTTAGAAACTGATCAGCCAATTCATTGAGGGCGGCGTCAACGTCAATGCCTCCGTCAAGATATTCCACCGTAGAAGTGACATTCTCCATTGCGTAAAGGAAGAGAAGTAACTTCATTTCCCTTTTGGGATCGATCCCTCCATCTTCGCCGAAAAGCTTCAGGGCTGGAATCCGGTGGCCAAGAGCTCGGATCGCCATGAGCCGGGTGGCATGCGATTTCCTGTAGCTAATCGCCAAGCCCTCTTGGGTAAAATAAAGCGGCATTAAAGGACCAATTTGTGCAAATAACTCGATGTACCGTCGTAGCCACTGTAATATGCCCGCGTGAGATGTGGCCGATTTTGGCGAAATATTGTTAAATAACCGTTCGTAACGCGATCTTTGATCGTCCAATACGGCGTACAGAAGATCCTGCTTCGATTTGAAATGAAGGTAGAACGCAGCCCGGCTGACGCGAGACATCTTCGCAATATCATCGACCGAGCACTCGTGGAATTTTCCTCGAAGGATCATTGCTCGTGCGATCTCAACGAACTGATCCCGGGTTCGCCTCCTCTGCTCGGCCCGCGGCCCTCGAGGAACACTCCCAGGGGTTTGCTCCCGCGGGTCGACCAGATCGTCCATTCCTCGCTCCCCAACTTACGGACCACCATTTGGTCGATAACCGTCCCGTTCACCATCGTAAATAACGGAGCTTGGACATCGTGGATTCTGCATGTTCTGGTTGTGTAGTCCCGGAATTGAGGGTGCATCATCCATACAGCGATCGAAGGACGCGCTATGAGACAGGTTCTGCACGGGAGCGCCAGCACGACAGCGCAGTCCTTCGAGCAACGCTACCGTTTGAGGATTACGAGATCGGCTACGTCCGTACCGACATCGCCGAGTTGCGCTACGAAAGTGGAAAGGGCCCTGTGTGTCGCTGTGGACGGCACCTCGAAGCTCGCGTTCGCCCACATCCGCGATTGCTGATCTACAGGCCTGGGGACTCATTTGAATCTAGGAATTACCTGCTCGCCCATGAGGCGAATCGTACGCATGGATTCCTGATGGCTGACCTCGTTAAACTGGACAATTCCCATGAACTCGTCGATTCCGATGGCTTCCCACCGACGAATAATCTTTTCAACCGTTTCGACGCCACCGCAGCAGATCAGGCCGTCGGCAATCGCCGCCTCGACATCGGCCCCGACTGCGCCCTCTCGCCCCTGCCGCGAGTCAGAGACCTCATTGTACCCGGACCTGCTCGAGACATCACCGAAATATCCTATCACTCGTTTATGGTGACCAATCGAGTTGATACCACCGCGGTTGCGCGCTTCGGCGTCATTATCGCCGACGTAGAGAGTGGTGAACCCCGCGATATTGCGATTTATGAAGTCACCGACTGGTTCAGCTGACTTCAGAGCTTCGCGGTAATGTTGAAGCGACTTGTTCAGCTCATCGGGCGACGTGATCGTGAACGACAGGCAGCCTACGCCCAGCTCACCGGCAAGCTGGAAGCTCGATGGACTGCCACAGGCCATCCACATTGGTGGATGCGGCTTCTGCACGGGTTTGGGAACCACCACCCGTCTAGGCAGGGTCATATGCCGCCCTTGATACCCTGGAAACTCGCGCTGACGCCACATCTGGGGAACGACCCGCATCGCCTCCACCATCATTTCGCGAGCCTGCGCGGCATCCACTCCGAAGCCATCGAGCTCCTCGGCGGTCGTGGAGCGACCACATCCGAACTCGACCCTACCTCGGGAGGCGATATCCAGCGACGCGACCTTCTCCGCTACTTTGAATGGGTGGTTGTAGGGCGGCGGCATAAGGCACACGCCCAAGCCGATGCGAATGCGCCGCGTGTGCTGGGCGATTGCAGCGAGGAAGACCTCACTGGCGGATGATCGCGATAGGTCCTCGAGGAAATGGTGCTCGACGAGCCAGACGGTGTCGAAGCCCACCTCTTCGGCGTAGCGGATCTGCTCGACAGCTTCCCAGAAGACGTCCGACTCGGTCCGCCCCGCCTCCTCCAGTTCCCTCGGCAGCGCAATCTCGTAGAGCAGCGAAAATCTCATCCCATCCTCCCCTCCCGCGCCGTCCGACGTGGCAGAGCCGACACGATGCCTGCGGGTTGACAATGTGTCAACCTACCATGCTGGGTCAGGCTTGTCTGATACCGATGACGCCCCACAACGGAGGCGGCTTCGCGAGCATCCAGATCTGGACCGGCGGGGGCAAATCGGGCGGCGCCATCAACACCCATTTGCGTTGGGAGGCTGTTCTGATCACGCTTGTTGGGATCATTTTCTCACGACCCGATCGGGGCTGAGGCCAGCCGCTCGCCCCGGCCGCTGGATTGCGCCCGGCCGCATGGCACGAATCTTGACACATTGTCTAGGCATTGCGATAACACCGCCACAAAGTGCGGGCGTTCAGCCCGGTTGAGGAATGCCGAATGGAGCTACCGACGAGCCCCGACTCGCAAGCGACAAGTTTGTCGGCGAGGTCGTACCGCATGTCGCGGTTGAACCCCTCTGCCACCTTCGTCAGGAGCAGGCGAAATGGAAACAAAGAATAGCCAGACAGCTGTAGTCACTGGAGCGGCCTCGGGCATTGGACGCGGGATAGCCAGGGCAGCGGCCGATCTCGGGATGAACGTGGTTATATGTGATCGGGACGAGCAAGGTCTTCAGAATGTTGTGCGTGAGCTCGATCCAGCGGCGCATCGCGTACTCGGACTCGTAACCGACGTCAGCGACCCGTTGGCCATGTCCAGGCTGGCAGAGGCGGCTTGGGAGAGATTTGGTTCCGTCGAACTCGTCATCAGCAACGCCGGAGTCGAGATCGGCGGGAAGAGCTGGGAGTTGAGCCACGATGAGTGGAAACGCACGATTGATGTGAATCTCATGGGTCCAGTGAACTGCATTAGGGCGTTCCTGCCGCGCATGATCAGCGCTGGCAAACCGGCCCATGTGGCGGTTGTCAGTTCGCTCGGCGCCCTTTGCTCGATAGGTGGCCAAGCTCCTTACATGGCCAGCAAGCACGCAGCGCAGGCTCTATGCGAGAGCCTCTATCTCGAACTGCAGCGTCACGCGCCCTTCATCCGAGTATCATCGGTTCTCCCCGGATCCGTAAAAACGCAGATATGGCAAAATGCGCTCGGAGCGAAGAATGATCGTGGTCGGCAGACCATGATCAAGCTTGTCTCGGAGTCGGGGCTCGACCCGGAGTTGGCAGGTCAAACTATCCTGGCGCAGATCCTCAAAGGTGAATTCTGGGTCACAACAGATTTCGAGATGATGAGTATGTTCGCGAAGATGAGGGGTGAATTCATGGTCTCCAGGCGCAGCCCCTTCTGGCATTTCGATCCTTACGCCGAATAGATTGGCTTCATTATTCAAGGGGGGATCCGAGTGGCCATGCAATTTGCAGCTCAGCTCCAACCATCCGGTTGAGCGAAGCGCCCCGTCGACTCCGGTTCATGACCCGGAACACGGTTTCGATGTCTCGATCTAAATATTGGGGAGGCGAGGGTGGACGACACGGAACGCAAGACCGCGAGCATTGGCCTAGCCCGCGATGACATCAAAGAGGGCCAAATCGATGTGGATGCGCTGCGGCGCCGGTACGAGGAAGAGCGCCGCCGCAGACTTCGCCCGGACGCGACCGCGCAGTACCAGAAGCTGGAAGGGCAGTTCGCCCGCTTTGTGGACGATCCGTTCGCGGATTCGGATTTCACCCGCGAGCCGATCGCCGAAGAGACCGATGTCCTGATCGTGGGCGCCGGCTTCGGCGGATTGCTAGCGGCCGCCCGCCTGCGCGACGAGGGCGTGGACAGTCTGAGGTTAATCGACAAGGCTGGCGACTTCGGCGGTACCTGGTACTGGAACCGCTATCCGGGCGTCGCCTGCGACGTGGAATCTTACATCTACCTGCCGCTCCTGGAAGAGACCGGTTACCTGCCGGTCGAGAAATACGCCCGGGGCGGCGAGATCCTGGAGCACTGCCGGCGCATCGCTCGCCACTATCGGCTGTACGAGGCCGCCCTGTTCCAGACCCAGGTGACCGGCGTCGTCTGGAGAGAGGAGCGCAAGCGCTGGCTGGTCTCGACCCATCGCGGCGACCAGATCGCGGCTCGCTTCTTTGTCTCCGGCAAGGGGCTCTACAGCTCACCCAAGCTCCCGGGCATCGCGGGAATCGAGAGTTTCGAGGGCCACAGCTTCCACACCAGCCGGTGGGACTACGACTACACCGGCGGCGACTCCGGCGGAAACCTGGACAAGCTCGCCGACAAGGTCGTGGGCGTAATCGGCACGGGCGCGACAGGCCTCCAGTGCATCCCGGCGTTGGCCCAAGGCGCGAAGCGCCTCTATGTCTTCCAGCGCACCCCGAGCAGCGTCGATGAGCGCAATAACCGCCCCACAGATCCGGAGTGGGCGCGGGCGCTGGAGCCAGGCTGGCGACAGAAGCGGCTCGAGAACTTCACCATGATTACTTCGGGCGTGCCGCAGTCCGAGGACCTGATCGACGATAGCTGGACGGAGATCTTCCGCGGCCTGCCGTCTCCGGTGACCGGTGGGACCGGCGCCAAGCTGGATCCCGCTGAAATCGAGCGTGCCCAGTTCGCGAAGATGGAGCGGATGCGCCGGCGCATCGACGCCGTGGTCCAGGACAAGACCACCGCGAAGGCGCTGAAGCCTTACTATCACTACCTCTGCAAGCGGCCAGGTTTCTCGGACGAGTACCTGCAGACCTTCAACCGGCCCAACGTGACGCTGGTCGACACTGAAGGGCGCGGCGTCGAACGGATCACATCCAAGGGCGTGGTCGCGGGCGGTCGTGAATACCCGCTCGACCTGCTAGTCTACGCCACAGGCTTCGACTACATGAGCGATTACGCACAAGAGGCCGGGTTCGATCTAACCGGGCGCGGTGGCCTCACGCTCAGCCAGCACTGGGCCGAGGGACCGCTCACGCTCTTCGGCATGCAGACCAGCGGCTTCCCGAACTTCTTCATGATCAGCCTTATCCAGTCGGGCATCTCGTTCAACTATATCCATACAGCCGACGAGCAGGCCAAGCACATCGCCCACATCGTCAGGCGCTGCCTGAACGAACAGGTCGCAGCCGTGGAGCCCACGCCGGAGGCTGAAGCGGCCTGGGTCGACTTGATCGTTGCCCATGGCGCGGGCCGTCGGGCTTTCCTCGACGCCTGCACGCCCAGCTATATCAACCAAGAGGGCCGCCGCGACCGTAGCTTTGACCTGATCGCACCCTATGCGTCGGGCCCGGTCGCCTATTTCGCCGAGCTGGAGGCCTGGCGAACTGAGGCGTCGATGCGGGGACTGAGGGTGGAGCGGAGAATGCAATAATATCAAAACCGGGCGGTTCAGCGGGGCCGATCAAAACGGTTCGTCGTGCTCGGACTGTAGGCGAGGCGAATAGACATACTTCTTGATAAAAGAGGGTTGAGGCACATGAAATTTTGGCTGGCATTGAATTTCGAACCACCCGAGCTTTTGCTGGATTACGCCCGCAAGGCCGAGGAACTGGGCTTCGAGGGGGTGGTTCTCCCGGATCATGTCGTCATGAAAGAGGGACCGCGCACGCCGCATCCAAGCGGGTTCGAGATGCGGGCTGATCATCCCTTCGTCGACCCGATGGTGGCTTATGCCGCAATGGCCTCGGTGACGACGAAGCTCAGATTCTTGTCTTATGTTTATATCCTTCCGATGCGCGATCCATTCACCGTGGCGAAATTAGCGGCCTCCGTCGCGGTCATGTCGAACGACCGCTTCGTCCTGGGCACGGGAGTGGGCTGGCTCAAAGAAGAGATGGAATCGATGGGCCATGATTTCCACACGCGTGGCAAGCGCATGGACGAGATTCTGGCGATAATCCGTGATTTCTGGGACGATGGTTATGCCGAGTTTCACGGGAAATTCTTCGATTTTCCTCGGAGCGGCATGTTCCCTGTGCCGAAGCGCCCGATACCGATGTGGCTCGGAGGGCATTCACTGCCCGCCGCTCGCCGTGCAGCAGACTTCGAGGGTTACATGCCGATGCGGTGGATGGACAATCCCGATGGCATCCTCGACCCGCAGACGGAAGCCGAATTTACCCTGATCGACCAGATCCGAGTGGAGAAGGGGCTAACCGGTCCCTATCAACGCAAGATGCTCCTGGCCTGCGATCTGACCGACCCGGGGCAAGCGAGGAAGATCGAGGAACATAGCCGGGTCGGCCATCTGCAGTATTATGGGATCCAAGACTGTCCCGAGCGGACATTTGACGAGAAGATCGGGATCATGTCGAGGTTTGCCGAAAAAATTATCCATAAATTGTAAAGCGATCGGATCTCGCGCTGGGCGTCGCAAGGAGGTACTCTGCCAATTGAGCAGCTTGCCCGGAAGCGAACATGTGCTCGGCAAAGAGGCACCGCAATTCCTTGCGCGCTCGGTTCCGTGTCAACCCTTTGCGCATAGATCCATGCCATCCGCCATTGAACGGGCTTTGCTTGTCTGGAGCGGGCGGTCGTTTCGGGCGTATCAGGCTTTGTCACCAGGAGGTGATGGGATCTATTTACATCACCCAGGAGGAGAAACTGGTAGTTCGACGCCGGCGTAATCGACGCCGTGCCATTGGCACATGAGTCCCATCGACTTGGGATAGATCTGACCAGGACAAACCAGAGTGTGACACAGTAGTTCGAGGCAGCAGATCGCCCTATTCAGCCGCTATTGCGTCGGCGTGCGCGAAGTTCAGCCATCTTGAGGGACCGCCGCCGACCGAAGGCTCGCCTTCTCCACGCGCAACAACATCGACCAATAGAAGGTGTCCGGTCGCTGGATCCAGATAGGCCGAGATGCTGACGTCTGGCGTGGTTTCTAGAAAATCGGGGATTTTCGGGCACCCCAACGTCCAATGGCAGGGCGCCAATGAAAGGGGGGCACCGGATCGCGCGCTCACCGCAACCCCGCCTCGTTGATCAACGCCTATGTCGAGGGGAAGCACGGCCCCTCTCGACAAGGCGATTACTTCGGGAGTCCAACTCAGGCTTCGCCGCGGCGGTTCCGCTATCGCGAGGCGGTGTGCGAGCATCTGGCGACGAGTCACGGAAGTCGCCTCAGTATCTCCTAGGACCACGCCATATACCGTTCGCGCCTCCTCGAACGTAAGGCGACCCTCCTCGAAGTCCGCTTCCACCCGGGCAGGGTCGCGTTCTAACGGATCGCCCCAGCCGCCCCCATTCGGACAATCGAAAATGATCGACCGTCCTTCGGGAGCTGGCACACCCTCCTGGTGGCATGGAATTGGAACCAGCTCTCCGGCTGGATCTTGGTGATAGATTCGCGTCAGAGCGCCGGGCAGCCCGCCTCCGACACCGGCGATCGGAACACGCTCCCGCTGGCCCATGATGGTGAGAGTCAATTCGGGTGTGCCGCTGATCCGATAGGACATCGAGCAACCAGCCCCACTCCGGTACATGCCAGCTCCGCCGGCGCCGCCCCGGACGCGGCGATAATTCACATGGATGGGATACCAGGATTCCAGCACCTCGATGTCCACGAGATCCGCGGACGCGCTGTTGCCCTTCGCCTCGAAATAGTAATCTGGCGTATCCCGGTCGTGGCCCGCCGACGCGCCCACCGAGCCTCCGTCCATCATGAGCCAGCCATCCGGCCGACCGGTGCGGCCCTTGCCCGCGAGCGTATGCAAGAAGAAGCCGGAACCGGCTGAAGGCCCCGACATGCCGGCCCGCGCGCGGGAGTCTGGCGATGCTGCGATGGCCATATTGAAGGCGCGCATCGCTACTTCCAGCGCGGTCTGCCCGACGTCCATATGTGGTGCACCGATCGGAGCAGGTGGCTGCGCATCCAGGATGGATCCTGCATCACACACGACGTCAAAAACTCGAAAGACGCCTTCATTCAGTGGAAGATCGTGGCCCAAATATGGGTGTAAAACCACGCCGATCAGCGCTTTTATGACATAGGCCTTGGAGTTGAAATAATGAGGCGTCTGAGGTGAAGCGCCGGAAAAATCAAAAGTAAGATGGTCGCTGTCGACCATCAACCTGCAAGGCACCCTGTACAGTTTGTCTGACCATTCGGACCAGCTTACAAAATCATATGATCCAGGCTCAAGCTCGAGGATCGCTCGTCGCATCTCACGCTCGGTGAGATCACAAAGAGTAGCCATCGCCTCCTTGAAAACGCCAATTCCATAATCTCGTACGGTCTGCCGTAACTGCTTCTGCGCTATATTTGCGCCAGAAATCAGCGAGCGGATGTCCGTCTCGACCATATCCGACATTCGGATGTTGGTGCGAAGTATCGCCCAGATGTCCGTCTGTTCTTGGCCAGCGCGGTAAACCCGAATAGGCGGAAAGCGCAATGCTTCCTGAATGCATTCCGTCGCGCTCGTAGAGAACGACCCCAGGACGCTTCCGCCCATATCCATCATGTGGCCAGAGGTTCCGACCCAAGCCGCCAATGCGCCATCGCAGAAGACGGGGACATGAACGACAACGTCCTGCGCATGCAGTCCGCCTCCCTGGTATGGATCATTGACCAGGAAAATGTCGCCCTCAGCTACGGTTTGGCCGTGCAAATCCAAGATCTTTCGGACGCCTGCGCCGCTGGAATGGTAATGAATAAAAACGGGACCTCCGCCGCTTAGAAGCTCGCCTTCCGCGCTGTAGATTGAGCACGAACAATCTCCATTGTCCGCAACGACGGGGCTGATCGCGGTTCGCATTATGGTCTTGGCGCCGTCTTGCGCAATAGCGTCAATTTTGCCGCGAAGCACTTCGAGAAGGATAGGGTCCAGCATGGATGACGTCACCTAAAATGGGTCACAAGCGACCGAGCTCCGACCACCTCAACACGTGAGGCCGGAGGAGCCCACAACGTACTGTCCACGGCATCGATTAAGGCGGGCCCATCAATGACGTGGCCGCTTCGGAGCTTCTCCATATCGAATACGATCACGTCATTCTCGATCACCGGCGAAAGATACACCTTTCTAGTACCAATGCATGCGCTTTCGAGCGACTGGCCATCATCAGACTCTTGCGGGAGACTAGCACGCAAAACCTTGCCTAGCCCGATAACCCGAAGCGTTGAAAGCTCGATGAAGGACTCTGCTGTCATGCCGCTCTTGCCGTATCGCTCGGCATAAGCGGCGCAAAATCTATCGGCGAGCCTGTCGCCATAGAGCTCCGCACGATCGACTTGCATATTCAATGAAGATTTCTGACGATAAAAGCGAAGTTCCGCCTCACAGGTCAAGCTACGCGCCGAGCCTGGAACCCGATGCTCCTCCAATTCAGCGGACACTTCTTCGATCAATTCATCAAACAGGTCTTGTACGCTTCGAGTATCCAAAGGAAGAATCAAATTGACGGCGCGGCTGCGCTCCCGGCGAATATCGGCAGTCGCGGCGCCAAACGCGGACAGCACGGATGCAGCGTAGGGCGTGAGCACCGCATTCAACCCGATATCCTTGGCTATTGCCGTCGCGAACAGAGCTCCGGATCCACCGAAGGCAAGCATCGCCATTTTTCGTGGATCCAGCCCCCCTGAAGCTAAGCGTGACCGGATCGCCTTGCTCATCTCGACGATGGCAACCTCACGAATGCCATGCGCGACTTCGATGGCATTCATGTTGATTTTGGAGCCCAGCGCTTCACAGGCCGCTCGCGCCGCTTCGACATCGAGCTGTATCGAGCCACCCAGAAAGTGGCTTGGATCGATATATCCGAGTAGTACCATGGCGTCGGTGACTGTCGGTTCGGTTCCACCTCTGCCATAGCAAACTGGTCCCGGGGTTGCGCGGGCAGATTGCGGCCCCACACGCAGCATTCCCCGACTGTCGATCCAGGCTATAGAGCCGCCGCCAGCGCCAACGGACTCCACGTCCACAGCCGACAGAGAGGCCGTCATACCTTGGATGGAAATCGTTTGGGCACGTTCTGGAACCCCATCGCGGATCACCGCGACGTCGATGCTCGTCCCTCCCATGTCGCAGGTTACCACGTCGGAATAATTCGCAGCAGACGCGAACTCGGCTGCCGCGACCGCGCCAGCCGCCGGCCCGGGCGAAGCTAGTCCAAGGGGATTTGCCCGGGCTTCGAGCGTCGACATTGCCCCGCCGCCCGAGTGCAGCAGAAGCAGCGGACACTCCATGCCCCGTCGTGCAAGCTCCCGCTCCAGCTCCTCAATGCCGTCAAGCGCCCAAGCCGAGAATGCGCTCAGGACCGCCAGTTTCGTGCGTTCATACTCCCGTATGAGCGGATGGAGGGACGCCCCGGCAAAAACCGGCAACGAAGGCCAATTCTGTGCGATGATGTCGACGGTCTGTGCCTCATGGCGCGGATTGCGCACCGACCAGAGATAGGAGACTGCGATAGCTTGGGCTCCATCCACCTCGATGAGTTTTTTGCAGGTCCGAAGAAGTTCATCGCAGTTGAGTGGGACCAGAATATCACCGTTGCGGTCGATCCGTTCATTGATGCCACGGACGAAAGTCCTCTGGACCGGCAACCAAGGTGCCACAAGCCAACCATCGCAACCCAGACGGTCGTTTCTCGCATGCAGATGGTCTTCGAAGCCGGCTGTCGTCAGAAGGCCGACCCTTGCCCCTTTTCGCGTGGCGAGCACGTTCGTCACCGCAGTTGTGCCCAAGCCGAACCTGCGCGTAGCTTTGAGCAGTTCGTCGCACGAAAGGCCCATTTGCTTCGCGACGAGGCTGGTCGCTGCCAGAACACCCTCACTGAACACCGACGGATTGGTGGGGGCTTTCGCGCGCCACGTGTCCCTTCCGTTGCTGCTAACAACGTCCGTGAACGTGCCACCCACGTCGACTCCTATGGCGAAGTGTTCATTCATTCGCGCGCGCCGAATTTGAATGTTGCGGTAACACCGAAGGTGCGCGGCTCCCGTGCACCAGCCGCGGAAAAGCCAAGTACTGGCAGCGTTAGCCCCGCGACATAATCGCGCTTATCGGTCAGGTTCTTCCCCCACACCGCCAGGTCCAGCGCGCCGTCCATCACGGTCACACTGGCTCGAGCATTGAGGAGCCAATGTGCCTTGTCCGTAGCACCGCGCAGATAACCTGCGGCGTCCGCAGCCGAGGTGGGCGTTCCGTTCTGCGCGTCACGCAGCACGCCGGACGCATCCGTGTAAAATGCAACAGGCGATATGTTCATATCGGACTGATAGGAGAAGTCCGCCCGAAGGAGGAGTTGACCAAAGTCGAAATCACGCGTCCAGGAGGGAGAAATCGATGCCGTCCATTCTGGAACGCCGTAGAACGCATCATGGCTGCGATCAAAACCATTGTCGATGAACCGGATGTACTTCGGATGGGTATAGCCAACAGTTCCATCCAGCCGGAACCCGCCAGGGAATAGAGCATTGGCCTCGAATTCCGCGCCATAGACATCTGCTTGGCCCGCATTAAGGATAGCCGTCGCCACCGTTCCACCAGGAGAGACGATCGTAATCGTCCGCTGAATGTCCTTGAGCATCGTATAATAGCCGGCAAGGTTTACACGCAGCCGGCGGTCGAAGAATTCGCTCTTGATGCCGCCTTCGTAGGATATCGCTTTTTCGGGCTTGAAGGGTACGTAGCCAGCCGGGCTTGTCGCGCGGATATTTTGACCACCCGAACGGAAACCCTTGGCCGTCTTGGCGTAGACCAGAAGCCCCTCGCGAATTTTATAGTCGATGCTCGCGGTGTAGGAGATACCCGAGAACGAGTCGCTGCGATATGCTGGACAGGCTGGACCAACAAGGCAGAAGCTGTTGGCGAGCGTGGCCACAGTGCCTATGGCCACGCCGTTGGATGACATCAACCGTTTGTCGTCGACCGAATAGCGGATTCCGCCAGTGAGCGAGAGCGCGTCGGTGGCGTGATAGGTTATTTGGCCAAAGAGACTCTGGCTGTCATTTTTGATTTTTCCAAAGAACAGAAGCTGGTTTGGATTAATCGCGGGGATCACCAGATTTGCTTCTTCATCATCGCCGCTTTCATGGAAGTAGTAAGCGCCTGCAGCAAAATCCAGCCGGTTGTCGAAAGCCTTACCGGTAGCTACCACCTCAAGCGAATATTGGGAGAGGTGTGCGCCGACGTTGAAAGCATTCGGGGTTCCAAGACCTGGCCCGTCATCAAGCAACACGAAACGCGAGCCGTCATTGTCGTTGAGGCTGTAGGGCCTCACCTTGCGGTATCCACCGATTGCCTTGATCGCGCCGAAAAACGTATCGAGTGTAGCCGTGACACCATAGGTCTGCGTTTTGATATAGCTGCGTGGTATCGTGGTCAGGTCGGCGTTATTACCTTGGTTCTTTGCGATGCTGTCATTGAACAGCGCGGACGCACGAGCCTGGCACGCCGGGCCGACTCCGCCCGCGTTGAAACAGCCAAGGGCCCCCGCGGTTGCTAAGCCATCAACCTCCACGACCGTCGCAATCGCAGTCGGACTGGTGGGAGATGCGTAGATTAGCCGCTGGGGCTCGTCGAACGCGTTGGAGCGGTACCACTCGCCTGACAGAATGATGCTGAGTGTCTCGGTCGGCTTGAACAGCAGCTTGGATCTTATGGTGTAATTGTTGAGATTGCCAAGCTTAACGCCGTTATTGATGTCGTGGATATAACCGTCCCGCTTGATGAGCTGACCAGCGACGCGGATCGCGAGTTTTTCATCGACCAGAGGAACATTGATCACGCCAGTGATGGCACGATGGTTAAATCGGCCGTACGTGGCCGACACCAATCCCGACAACCCGCCTAAGCTAGGATCGTTGGTGTTGAGGAGGATCGCGCCTCCCGTCGTATTGCGGCCGAATAGCGTTCCCTGCGGGCCTTTGAGCACCTGCACGCTCTGAACGTCTAGCAGATCGGCATTCGCGCCGTAAGCCCGTGCCCAATACAGGCCGTCAACGTAGACTCCGACGGAAGGATCCTGGTTTGCTATGGGATCCTGCTGAACCTGACCCCTGAGCGTGAAAATCGCGCCCGAGCTTGTAGCTGTACTATAATTTATCTGTAACCCCGGCGTCAGCAGCGCGATGTCGGACACCGTTCGTGCATTCTGCTGCTGTAGCTGCGCACTGGAGAATGCTGTGATCGAGACCGGAACCAGCTGAAGATTTTCGTTGGTGCGCCGCGCGGTTACGACAATCTCACCGAGCGACGTATCGTCCGAAGCCGCACTGGCTGGAGCCGGCGTGGGAGCGGCCGTGGCAGGTGTAGGTCCGGCGGGTTCGGGCCCTCTCACATCTTGCGCTGCCGCCGCCTGACCCGACATCGCGATGCCAAGCGCCAAAACAGATACCGTGAAATGCCCGGCCGTTCGCATAGTCATCCCCCCTTTAGATGGTTGCCACCCACGCCATTGTGTTGCCCTGCGGCTGCAGTGCAGGGCGCTTCTGTTCAGTCAAGGCGATATATATCCGCGGCGGCTCTGTCAAAGCAACTTGGCGGCCAAGTGACGGTCCTGCCAGCGGCCGCGGATGAGCACATCCCGCAACCCGTTTCGCTACCTCAATTCGTCGCCTGAGGTGATCCGGCTGGTGGTCCTGATGTACGTCCGCTTCCCGCTGTCGTTGCGGAACGTGGCGGACCTGCTGTTCGAGCGCGGCATTGATCTGTGCCACGAGACGGTGCGGTTCTGGTGGAACCGGTTTGGCCCGCTGTTCGCCGCCGACATTTGCCGCCAGCGGGCCGGTCGGATGCGTGTGTTCCGGCATTGGAAGTGGCATCTGGACGAAAGGTATGTCCGGGTGAACGGGGAGATGGTCTTCTGTGGCGCGCCGTCGATCAGGAGGGCGAGGTCCTCGAGAGCTTCGTCACCAGGGCCCGCGACAAGAGGGCAGCGCTGATCTTCATGAAGAAGGCGCTGAAGCGCCATGGCTCACCAGAAGCGATCACGCCCGATAGCCTGGGCTCCTACAAGGCAGCGATGAACGCGCTCGGCAATGCGCAAAAGCAGGAGGTCGGACGCTGGGCCAACAACCGGGTCGAGAACAGCCACCTGCCGTTCCGACGGCGCGAGCGGGTGATGCTGCGGTTCCGGCGAATGAAGACGCTCCAGAAGTCCGCCTCGGTCCACGCCAACATCCACAATCACTTCAACCTGGAACGTCACCTCGCCGATCGGCAGACCGATAAGGAACGCCGCTCAGCCGCACTGGCTGAGTGGCAATCGGTCATGAACTGAAGGAATGCACACTATGCCCGAGTTGCGCACGGTAGAGACGAGTTCGCATTAGACTGACAGCACCGAAGCGTCATGTATTTGCCTCGCTATCAGCGGGGAAGACGCGAAAAACACAGCCAGCGTCCCCCACGCAAGTTGGGTAAACGCCGCGGCTGAGAAGAACCCGTGAGACGGGTGCAGGAGCTACCGACCTGCTACTCTATTTTCGGCGGTCGCAGAGTTATCCTGACGGGGCCTGATTTTCAAGCTCAGGCTCTAAAAATATCGCATGAGAGGTGGACGTAAAGCCGCAATTAGGTCTTCCCCATAAGACCCCCAACACCAGGGAGAAAATCATCGCGGGCAGCCCAATCAAAACTGAGCTTCGATTTCTACACCGAAAGATCTGGGGCGGCCTGCTACTGCGCGAGAGCCAAATCCCGACGGAAGCACCATCATGTTATATTTGTCGTCGAAAGCATTGTTTACGAACAACGACACCTTGAATTTATCATTTGGAGCGACATACGAGATCCGGGAGTTCGTAACCACGCTGGGATCCTCGCGCAGCGAGTTGGCCACATCCCAATAGAAAGTGCCCGCATACAATGCATTAGCAGAGATTTCTACGCTGCCTGTGCCGAGTTGATGCTTATAGGTGGCCCCAATATTAGCGCTGAAATCTGGCTGGCGAACCATTCTGTGACCAGCTGCATCGATTGAAGTCTGAAAATTTCCCACGCCATTCGGGTTGGGAAAAAGCGCCAAGGCGCGGGGGAACTTCTTGTATCTGCCGTGTATGTAAGATGCGCCCAGATTTAATCTTAGGTCATCCAGAACCTGAACAGCAGCTTCCCCTTCGAATCCGGTAGTTTCCGCACTCCCGGCATTTTGAAGGACGCTCAGACAGAATGGTCCATTTCCACCACAGGACGAGATCTGAATGTTCCGGTACTTATAGTGATACGCTGCTGCCGAGAGAAATACCGGCCCCTGCTGCGTCTTGATTCCCGCCTCATAGGATATAATATTTTCTGGATCGACGGCCGGCCCCGCGGCCCCAGAACTGAAGGTGCCGCTTTTGAAGCCGGTGCTTAACGTGGCGTAAACATTCGTCCTCGGCGAAATCTCGTAAAGAACAGATGCTCGCGGTGTAAGTTTGTTCCAGTCTTTCGAGGCAGTGAATATAGTCCCATTTGCCGGGCGATTGATAATGTCCTTCTTTTCGTAGCTGTAGCGTGCCCCGGCAATCAATTTGAGCCTTCCCCCTATGGGAAACGTAATTTCGCCGAATACACCCAGCGCGTGTGCCTTGATTACAGGCTGGAAAAATCTAGCTCCGTTCACGATCAGATCGAACTGATTACTCCTTTGATGGAGCAGAAACAAACCCCCTACCCAACCTATCCCACTCCCCGTCGAAGACAGGGTAAACTCCTGCGTATAACTAACATCATTAACGTTCTGGATTGTCCTGTTCTCATTGGCAGGCGTTGCGTCGGAATCGGTCAGGTTTCTGAATTTGACATTCTGATACGCTGTTACAGACTTTAGTATTGCCCAATCGAATGTCTGCTCGATCTGGAGAGACACTCCACCTTTCTTTACCTTATTGATTGGCTCGAAGCTTAGAGCCGTCTTGTTCGGGCGGTCCGCAACAGGAAACTGGGGATTTCTCGAACAAGCTGCGCATGTATTGTTGAAAAAATAATACGATAACGAGCGAATGTCAGATATTTCCGAGTAGTCTAAACCAAGGACTATCTTCGTGTACGAGCTCGGTTTGATGAGAACTTTTGCTCTTATCGCCTTCGTCATCGAGCGACCGGTCCATTCGTCGCGGTAGATGTCCTTAATGTACCCGTCATCTTCTGCGTAGACTGCTGCCACATTCGCGGAGATGGATTCCGTGCCTCCAGATAGATATACTTTTGCAGCGCGGTCGTCGTAGGATCCGTAGCGTGCGCTTGCCCTTGCGGAAAAACCTGGTTCGGGGTCATATGTGTGAACAATGATTGCCCCACCGGTTGCATTTCGCCCGTACAGCGATCCTTGAGGACCTTTAAGAACTTCGATGCTCTGAATCGTGTTGAGTTCGTACAAGCCTCCGTATTGCGTAGGCTGGTATACGTTGTCGATGTAGGTCGCGACGTTGGGACTATCTCCGGCCGAAGCATTGGTGGTCCCCACCCCGCGAATGGTCGGTTGCGTAGCAACGCCCGTTAGCGGAAAGGACAGGCTGGGCGTCACCTGGCCGAGCTCCTGAATTCGGGTAATCCCCGCACTCTGCAATCTTTCAGAGCTTACGGCGGTAACCGAGAAAGGTACGTCTAAGACCCGCTCGGCGCGTCGGGCAGCTGTGACAACAATCTCAGAGGCCTCTAAACCAAGAGTAGACGTCTCAGGCTCACTCCCGGGTGCCGAAATGACCTGAGCTTCGGCAGGCGTTATCGCCGTGCACGCCAATGATACTGCGACCACCGACAATGAAGGGTGGCCTTTGATGAACGGCTTACCTAACATTTGCTTCTCTCCCCATGCTTCGGTTGACATCCGATCTTCATTAGATGTGGTCAAATCCCAGATCCGACGGATTAATTTCCGCTTCTCAAATTCTCTCGAAACGTTTTTCCGGAATATCGCTCGCGGTAGATTCCCCGCGCCTGCAACTGCGGTACAACTAGTTCAACAAACCTGGCGATGCCGCCAGGACTTAGCGCTTGCGTTATAATGAAACCGTCGCAGCATCGCGACTCGAACAGCTCTTGCAGATGATCGGCAACTTGCTTGGCGGAACCGACCAGCCGCGGTGACCACCAGGTCGTAGCCCCAAGTAGCGCGGCCTCGCCCAGGGTAGGCATCGGACCGGATTTCGCGAACTTGCCCACGAGGTTTTCGTAAGCACCGACACCGCTCGGCCCTCTCGGCCCGACATCGACCTGATCAAGCGGTATATCCAGTGGGACATCTGACAGGTCGCGGTTCATTATCGCGGCGAGGATCGTCAGGCCCATCTGGGGGGTGGCCAGACTGTCGAGATAATCGGCGTATTCCTGTGCTTCGCCCTCACTCTCTCCCACGATAACTTCAACCGCAGGGAAGATGACACACTCGTCGGCAGAGCGGCCATTGCTGATGACCTGATCTTTCAAGCGCTGATAAAAGGATTGCATCCTCAATTGCTCCTGTTGGAGCGTGAAAACGCAGTCAGCCCATCGGGATGCGAATGCGAGCCCGCGTTCCGATCCTCCCGCCTGCATCAAGACTGGACGGCCTTGAGGACTGTGCGGTGTTGTCAAACACCCCCGTGTGCGAACATAAGTCCCTTCGTATTCGATATACTTGATGCGTTCTGGGTCGGCGAAAACGCCTGCTGCCCGATCGACTCGCAGGGCGTCCGGCGCCCAGCTATCCCAAAGCCGCATACAGGCTTCGACGGTTTCGTCGGCGCGATCGTAGCGTTCGTTGCGATCGGGAAGGCTGTCGTGGCCATAGTTCTGCGCCTCTTGATCAAATGCAGACGTAACGATGTTCCACCCCGCCCTGCCGTTGCTGAGGTGATCGAGCGTCGCCAAGCTGCGCGCGATGCGGTAGGCATGATTAAGAGTCGTGCTGATCGTGGCAGCCAGGCCAAGATGCTTTGTGGCACGAGCGGCGACCGCGAGCACGAGCATCGGGTCCAGCATTTGAATCTGTCCACCCCACTGGGCCACTTCGCTGGGGTGATCCTTGCGGAGATCCGTCAGGAACTGGGTGTCCACGATGAACAAGCCATCGAAGAGTCCTTTTTCATAGAGGCGGGCGATGTTCTCATATCTCGACGCGTCCAATACCTGGTGAGCGTCGCTCTCGGGGTGGCGCCAGCTTCCGAAATGGTGGTTCGTCGGACCTGTGCAGACATGCCCCACCAAATGCATCTGCCTCGACATCTAACCTCCCAGTCGCCCCATTTTCCTTGAAGCGACGCTTCTTCTTCGTTTCGAAGCGGCAAACTCGTCTGCTCGAAGTATTGGCAGCCTTCATCGGCTGATGACCCTTTCGCGCACCGGGTTAGCAATTCGCCAGAGGTGCTTCCACGGAGAACTGGTGGCCGAATGTGACATAAGGTGGCGAAAGCAGACTGCGGTGGCACCATAACGGAATGCTGCTGAGGAGGTGCCTATCCGGGCGCGCGCGGCCGTCGATGTTATTCGAAGTCGCTTCTATAGTCGGTGGGGCAGCGACCGACAGCGCTGCGGAATGCCCTGGAAAAGCTGTGGGAGTCTTGGAACCCGAGTTCAAAAGCGATTTCCTTCATCGGCTTTCGCGTCTGGGTTATGAGATCTTTCGCCACTCTAATCCGCTTGGCGGAAAGGTATCGCGAATAAGTCGTCCCTGTCACTTCGGCGAACATCCGGGCGAAATGTCGGCGGCTGCATCCGAGCCGTTCGGAGAGTTCCGAGAGCGCCGGCGTTCCACGGCGCCCATCGACGCACTCAAGCATAGTCAGAAGCTTCGCCGACGGGGCGGAAGCCGCCCTAGAGCGGTTCCTGGAGAGCGTTTCAATGTGCTGCGCGAGGGTGCCTTCCAACTGCAGACATAGGCCTTCAATGATCAGGCACGAGTGCCGCCCCGGGCATGCAATCTCCTTGCTGAGCTGGCGCATCAAACCATATACGTCGGGGCTCCCGACGGACAGGAGCAGCGCAACAGTGGTGTCCGTATACCTATCGCATTTGAAAAGGGGCTTATCCAGAAAGTAAACGCATAGGTTGATCTCGTGTCCCGTTCGCCAATGAAAGTCGAACGGGCGCTGTCTCGGCAAACAGATAAGCTCTCCGATCTCTCCACCGATCCGCCCGGATCCTTCCTTGAAGTAGATTTGGGACGCAGAGAAACGCTGGCTGACGCAGAGCTCCAGCATATCATAATCAACGTGCCATTCCTCGAATGCGTCTTCTAGATATACGCTGCGGTAAAGTGAGACGATTGCGCGGTCGAAAGTCCAGTTGTTGAGGAGCTCTCTAAACCGGTTCGGCGATCTTGGTCTCCGTTCAGACAACATAGATTCCATTCGCCCAAACTCCTCAGCAGAACGGCTCATCTATGATGCCATTGGCACATTCCTGGGGCAACGCCTAACGCGTTTCGCCGCTAGGCCATGGGCGAGCCGGAAGGCGAGTTCGTGGTGAACTGAATCCGCAGCGCCTCATATCCCTTGAGTTGCAACAGTATCAATATCGGCGCGACAACCGACGCGATCAACACAACGATCGCCACCGAACGGTGCACCATCCCTTCATCTTGAAAGACAGCACGTCGGCAAGATAGGCGTTCGGATTGATCGCGTTGAGCTTGCAGGTCTCCACCAGCGACGCGATCGCCACCCAGTTCCCGGCGCCGAGCTCGTTGCCGGCGAACAGTGCGTTTTGCGCTGGAGAGCGACCGGCCGCATCGTGCTTCTGCAGCTCGACCAGCCTCAAAAGCCAGGCGCGATGCTCCGGCAGCTTCGAGCGGGTTCATTCGGTCGGGGAGAGATCATACAGCGACCATGGATGATAACAGTCGCTATCGTGAAGATTGTGCCATTCGCTCCCGCATAGCCGCGTATCCACGAAGTTGAATCATTATGAGCAATGGCGAAGCCACCGCACTGACCGCAGTGACCCACGCCATGGAAACGTTCACCATGTTGACGTCTACGAATACTCGCTCCGTCAACAAGGCCACGGCGGTCGTCCCAAGCCCAAGTCCGAATATGTTGCCGATCAACATATAGACAGCCACTGACCTTCCGCGGAATTGCGGAGGGATTGCCTCATAAAGAGCCGGATAGCTCAGGCTCGTCAGCACGCCAGCCACTAATTGAACTAGGAATAAGCCGACGAGGAACAACCAAGCCGGGCCAGGCACAACGAAAAAGGCTGCTCCCAGCAACGCCGGAACGGTGCCGCCAAACCATGCGCGCAATCGTCCGCTGCCGCGCTTTTGCCTCGCGAGCCGATCACCAAGAAATCCACCGAGAAGCGTCCCGAGCACGCCTCCGGGGGCCATGGCGATTCCGACGGCCACACCCGCATCGGATGCGGTAAAGCCATGGATGCGGATCATAGCTGTGGGCGCCCATGCCGCAGTGGCGTTCGCAAGCATGAAAATGCATGCGAAGGCGAGATACAAAGGTAAGAATATTTGCCACCTCTTAGCGAGGAAGTAAAAATAACTCGAGCCAGAGTCGCTGGTTTCGTGATATTCACTACGGCGCGGTTCACGCAACGTCAGCATCAGCAGGATGACGAATAAGCTGGGTGACACAGCTACGACAAAGGCCACTCTCCAAGTCTCCGTGGCTCCGAACAAGGGCAGGCTAACCAACTCGCCCTGTCCCAGCAGCATGAGAATGCCTCCGCCGATCAACGGTGCCGTGGTACCGCCTATTGCTGTCGCGGTCGTCACAATCCCCATTGGCATGCCGCGCCGGACCGCGGTAAATCTGTCGCTCACCATCGAATAGGCGGCTGGCAAGAGGCATGCTTCGCCAATCCCGACTCCAGCCCTCGCCGCAAAGAGCTGCCAGAAGTTTTGCGCCATTCCGCAGACGACCGTCATCAAAGACCAGCAGGCAATCCCGCCTACAATGATCACTCGTCGATCAAAACGATCGACCAAAGTGCCGATCAGAAGCCCCGCCAACGCGAAAGAGACCGAAAATGAAAAACCCTGAATGATGCTGACCTGGACCTCGCTCAACGAAAGCGAGTGTTTGATATCCGGTACAAGGACATTGACGATGCCGCGATCCATGTAAGACAGGATTGTTGCACAACAGATAACAAAAACCAAATACCAGCCATCGATCTCCCGCGAAGCCTTGTATTTGAACATACATATTCTCCGGCTCGCGTGGAAGTATTACATTCGGAACTTTTTAGCGTCACTCACATGTTCCCAATTCGGCCAAAGCAGCGATGTTTGCCTTCATGTTACCGGTGCGAGGCAATGAAGGCAGGATGTAGATGGCGGCTGGTATCGCATAGGACACAAGCTTCGTTCGAAGAAACGCCAGAAGGTTCTCTTCAGTAACGTATTCACTTCCTTTCGCAAGCTCGACTGCTGCGATTGGCACCTGACCGAGACGCCGATCATCGATTCCCCCCGCCATAGCATCTTTCACCGCCGGATGGTCGAGAAGCGCGTCAGTGATTGACTCAGGCAGGACCTTGAAACCGCCACGAATTATTGCCTGATCGGCGCGGCCTTTTAGGAAGATGAAGTCATCTTCATCCATTACGGCTACGTCCGTGGTTCGAATCCACTTTTCGCCGAAAGCAGGAACCTTCGCTTCGAGCAATCCCTCCTCTCCTCTCCGCTTTTCGACGCCGGTCTCAGGATCGACTAAACGCACTGAAATGCCGGCAAATGGGCGTCCAACGCTGCCGCGCTTGCTCTTGCCAAATTGTTCCCGCAGCGCGGGCGTCCAAGATGCAGCCGTTCCGGCGAACTCCGTCGCGCCATAACCCCAAATTATCGGTATATCGTAGATCTCCTCAAACCGATCCTGTAAGTCAGGATCGAGAGGTGCAGATCCGCCCCACACCATTGTTACGGAGCGTAAGCGCTCCGGGGAAATCTCTTCGTCAAGCACGTCACGTATGACTGCTGCTGGCATCACGATGGTCGAGGGTCGGTGTTGCTCGATGGCCTCTAGCCAGCTTCCTAGCCGGTATCGCTCAAGGAGACAGACTGCACCCGCACGACAGATGCTGCCTAAGAACAGCATCATTCCACCCATACCGCTCAATGGATGAAAGTTGATTTCGAGGGGGAGGTTGCCCACAGGCGTATCAGCAACTGACATGGACTCGATCAGTCGATCCAGTACCGAAAGTGGAAAGTCAATCCGTTTCGGCTTGCCAGTCGTGCCGCTCGACAGCAAACCCAAACTCTGGGGCTGGAACTTGGTGTAAAGCAAGTCATTATTGAGCTTCGAAATTTCCGGCACAAGTTCGAGTTCCAACTCCTCCCGCCTAGGAAGACATAGTCCAACACTGCCGACATTCCGGGCGGCTGCTATAGCTTCGGGCGACCAGTCTTCGGCAGAGCCTACAATTGCCGGAAGCCTCAGTTTTTCGATATCCCGTGCAATTCCCTCCGCGGACTGCATCGTGTAAATAATGGAAAGGCACCGCCCCGTATCAATAAGATTTGATATTACGGCAGCCTGCCCAGGACGATTGCGCGACAAAACGCCGACTGTTTGCATTCGGTCAACGCCCGATTGGCTCAACAGCGAATCAAGCTGAACGCCGGCATCCCTGATTTCCCGCCACGTGGTCTCGCGCCCTTCGAATGATATGGCCAATGCATCGTCTGGCTGCCGCATTTTCTCCGAAAAACGATCTCTGAAATTCATGTTCTTCTCCTCGATGTTCCCGAGATAGAAATGCTCGCTATCGAATTGAATTGCTGCGGTGGATCATCTGCCGGTGAGTCGCGGCGACGAAGCCCTGCAATGCCGCGCGGGGTGCGTGCGTCGATGATGAAGGCGTCAGCCAATCCAGGTCCTCTCTACGGATAAGTTAACATAACCAACAGGTGGCTCCGCGGCTCCGTGTCAGCGGGTGAACGAGCTCCCAGTTTCAGCCTTTTCCTTTAAAAGCTCCGAAGGCCGGAAGTCCGCACCATATGATTTTTCGAGCTCCTCCAATTTGGCGACGATTTTGGCTAGCCCAACGGTATCCGCCCAGAACATTGGGCCACCCGTGTATACTGGCCAGTTATAGCCGAGGATGCAGGCAACATCGATATCTGAGGCCCGCATCGCGATGCCTTCCTGAAGTACCTTCGCACCCTCATTGACAACCGGATACAGGAGCCGAGCCAAGATTTCATCCACCGACTGGGAACCCTTGCTTTCCACACCTATAGAAGCAGCTGCATCGGCAATCACGGTTGCCACGACCGGCGCGGGCGTCGGGCTTCGGTTCTCGTCATAATCATAAAAGCCGCCGCCACTCTTCTGACCGAGCCGCCCCATCTTTAACAATTCGCCGCGCACCGTTCGCTGCTTGGAGTCGGGCTTGGTTACATCGAGGCCGACTAGATCATACATCTGGAACGGGCCCATGGCGAAACCATAATTATATATCGCCTCGTCAACTTCCTCGAGCGATACTCCTTCGAGTATGATGGCTTCCGCCTGCTGATTGCGCGGCGCCATCACGCGATTGGCAATGAACCCATGGCCGACCCGCGAGAGCACGGGCACCTTGCCGAGCACCTTGGCAAGTTTCATGCCCGCCGCGATCACTTCGGCAGAGGTTTTCTCGCCCCGCACAACTTCTAGGAGACGCATGACGTTGGCCGGGGAAAAGAAGTGCAGCCCAATGACGTCCTGCGGCCGAGTCGTGGCCGACGCGATCTCGTCGATATTCAAAAAGGACGTATTGCTTGCCAGGATCGCACCAAGTTTCGCGACAGCATCGATCTTCGCGAAGACTTCCTTTTTCAGTGTCATCTCCTCGAACACCGCCTCAATCACGAGGTCGGCGTCCGCCAGCGACGAGAAATCAAGCGTGGGCGTAATCAGACCCATTCGCTGTTCAACCTGATCTTGCGTAATCCGGCCCTTCCCGGCCGAGGTTTCATAATTTTTGCGGATCAGCATGAGGCTCCGATCGAGCGCTTCTTGCCTGGTCTCCACAAGCGCGACCGGGATGCCCGCGGTGATGAAATTCATGGCGATACCGATGCCCATCGTACCGGCGCCAATGATGCCGACCGACTTGACCGAAATTGGATCGGAAGAAATGGGCACATCGGGAATTTTGGACGTCTGTCGCTCCGCAAAAAAAGAATAGCGCTGCGCAGCCGACTCCTGCGAGTTCAACAACTCCTGTGTCCATTCACCCTCTCGTTTCATTCCTTCCTCAAACGAGAATTCAACGGCGGCCTGGACCGCATCGATGACTTTATAGGGAGCTTTGGAGCCGCGATGGCTCTTGGCGATCTTTCGCCGGAAGTCGTCGAACAGCGCAGTGTTGCCCTTGTCCGGATCGACCTTGTTCTGTGTATCGCGAGCACGCCGGAGCGGCCGATTTTCCGCTAAATTCTTGCGGGCGAAAGCGATAGCATCCTCCAACAGTGTAGCTTCCCCGGCGAGCGCGTCGATCATGCCAAGTTCCAGCGCCTTGGGCGCGGCGACAGCATCGCCATGGGTTAAGATATCGAGCGCCGTTGTGGCACCGACGATCCGTGTCAGGCGACCACAACCGGGGAGCAGCCCGAGCTTTACCTCCGGCAGCCCCACCTTGGCGGAGGGCACCGCGATGCGAAAGTGGCAAGAGAGCGCCAGTTCGTAACCGCCGCCCAGCGCCGTGCCGTGAATAGCTGCCACAACAGGTTTGACGGACTCGTCTACAGTGGCAATAACTTGCAGGAGGTCGGGCCCATCCGCTGTCTTACCAAACTCGCTAATATCGCCACCAGCGAAGAACGTACGTCCCCCGCAGATAAGAACTATCGCGCGGACGGAGACATCATCCGCAAATTTGGTGAACCCCTCGCACAGAGCCGTTCGCACCTTGATCCCAAGTGCGTTCACGGGCGGCGAGTCGATTTTCAGTATCCCGATGTCGTCTTGAACAATAAATGTGCTTACCTCTGACACAATACCGTCATCCATTACCAAATCCGAGCTGTTTGATAGACAACGACCGTCCGACGACCTGCCTCGTTCGAGGCAGGTTCGTCATCATCCTAATGTATCTAAGCACGAACGCGGAATTTAAAAATCGGCACGGACTTCCAGTCCGACAGTCCGGCGCGTGCCGTAGCTCGCGGCACCCATAAACCCGAAGTCGGTGGCGGTGACCTTATAGCGCTCATTGGTCAAGTTATCGCCAAACACAGCAAGTGTGCCATGAACCCGTGAACTAAAGGGGACCTCTGACAGCGTGAACCGCGCGCCCAGTAAACCGTAGCCGCCGCCGCGGATGACGTTTGCGAACGGCGTACTCGGCAGGCTGAAGGCGCCCCATTCAATCGGGCCCTTGTAGGACCACGTGACCTGTAGGGAGGGGACCCCCGCGCGCGTTTCCGGGAAGCTGTAGACCGCGGACAGGTCGGCTGTCTTCTTCGGCGAATTAGTGAAGCGAGCGATGTCCGCGCAATCCATACCGATTGGCACGCCTGCGGAATTGTTGATCGGCGTGCAACCCGGGACGACCTGCCCGCCCTCAAGGCCCCGTGGATACTTTTGGTAGGTCGGGTCCGTGTAGCCAAAAGATGCGGTCAAGGTGAGATGTTCGATCGGTCTGGCCGTTACCTCGATTTCAAACCCCTTATAGGTCGCATTTGAATTGAACACCGCAGCGCCGCCGCTGCTGTCCGTTTGCCCGGGCGGTGCGAACTGCGACGTTTGTAGGTTGCTGTATTTGTTATAGAATGCTGCCGCGTTAATGCGAAGATGCCGATCAAACGCATCGAGCTTAAATCCACCCTCTAAGCTCTTGATTTTCTCGGGAAGAAAAATGGGATTTGCACTGGCAGCGGTTCGCGCATTGAAGCCACCCGCGCGATAGCCTGTCGAGTACTTGATGTATGTCATCAGTCCGTCGGTCCATTGGTAGCTTCCAGACAAGAGATATGAGAAATTGGAGGTCTTCAAATGCACCTTGCGGATGATGGACAGTGTCTGATCAAAGTCGCGTGTGTCGCGGGTCCAGCGGATGCCGCCGGTGAGCTCCAGCTTCTTCTGAAGCCAGCTTGGCCGCCAACTCGCCTGTCCGTAACCAGCGGTGGACCTACTGACGGTGGTGTACAAGCGAGAGGTTGTCACGTTCAGTGCGGTGGCACCCGTTCCAAGCGCAAAGGGCAGGTTCGTGACGGCGTTATCCCTGGCATTTTCTTTATAGTAGTAGAAGCCAGCGACATAGTTCAGGTCGCTGGTTTGGCCGAGGAGCTGCAACTCCTCGCTGACCTGCTTTTGGTGCTGCCCTCGAACAGGAACAGCATATAAGCCATTGAAGGTCGTGATTACGGGCGCTGCCACGGTGCCTGTGTTCACACGCAGGTTCGCCGGCCCATAGGCGTTGGGATCATCGCGGTCATAACCGCGCAGGCCACTGATCGACTTTAACGTTATGTTCGGCGAGAACTCATAGGCGACGTTGAGAGCAGCGCCCCCAATCCAGACGTGCTGCAGCCCCGCATAGGTGTCATTCGCGATGTGATAAAGCGGCTTGAGTGTGAGCGGATAGGTGCCACCGCCGTAGGTAGGCGATAAAGCGAGCATGTTGCGCCAGGCGGGGGTCGCGTCGATGATCTGCAGCGCACTGCCCACACCACTGGTCTCGGTATAGTCGGCGGAAAGCGTCGCACTGAGCCGGCCCCATTGTCCGACGGCCTTCGCCCAATAGGAATTGTTCGTCTGCGCGCCCGGATCCAGACGCCGCGGACGCAGACCGCTGTCGTGGGTGCCGTTCCTCTGGTCATGGTGATAGGCCATCGACAACTTGATCCCGCTCTCCGCGATAAGTCCCGTGTCGATGCGGGCCTCCAACACTCTGGCGGAATAGCTGCCGTAAGAGGCTTTGGCTGCGCCGGAGAATTCATCCGTTGGCGTGTGGCTGACGATGTTGATGGCGCCAGCGGTCGTGTTTCGTCCAAAGAGTGTACCCTGTGGCCCGCGCAGCACTTCGACGCGCTCGGGCGAAACGAGGTTCATCAGGCCGACTGTAAAGCGCGAGGTGACGACTCCATCCAGGTATATCCCGATCGGCGCGTCCTGTCCGATCAACCCGTCGATATGGCTGATCCCCCGAATCCCCGCGCCCATTCCACCGACCGCCCCAGAGGTCTCGAATGCGAAGAAATTCGGAACAATCCTAGAGATTCCTTCGAGGTTCACTACGTTTCGTGCCTCCAGCGTCCGCGCCGTCACGATCGAGACAGCCACTGGTGTCGTCTGCAGGTTTTCCTCGCGCCGCCGCGCCGTCACAACGATCTCTTCTAGCGAGTCCCCTCTCGGCGTCTGGTTGAGCGCCGCCCCCGAATCCGGTGTCGTCTGATCCGTCTGAGCCGTTGCCGTTGTCGCCCACCCGCAAGCGACAAGGGCAGCAGTGGTCATCAGGCGCGTGCGGTTTTTCTGTATCATGTCCTCTCCCCTGTCTTATTATGAGTGCGCGCCCTTCTTATGAGTGCGCGCCCTTCCTTTGCGGAATAGAAAGCGGAATTGACGAGGTTGTCAAGCGGATGGAAGCGCCCCGGGTTTTCTGGAGGTGTTTTCAGCTGGGTCATGCGACCATATCGAGGGTTTCGTTGGCTGCATAATAGTCGGCCTCGGCTTCGGCGGGCAGGATGTGTCCGGTGCCGAAGAGGCGGTGGTCGTTAAACCGGTCGACCCAGCGCAGCGTTGCCATTTCCACTGCTGACGCGCTCTTGGCTCCTTCTCACAAATGGAGCCTCCGGAGAACTCGGGACGCTTCAGATATTGATCAAAGCTTGACGATCTCAATGTGTCGGCTCATTTGTTACTCGTGCGCAGCCGCCCGTCGAGAAGCCTACGGCGAGGTGGGGCGGCAGCGTTAGGCAGCATTGATGACTTTGAGCACGATGCCCGGCGGATGAGAGAGGCATAATGGGTCAATTATCCGGCAAGGTCGCGATCGTGACCGGAGCCAGCCAAGGGCTCGGACGGGGAATTTCCATTGCTTTTGGTGAGGCGGGCGCGTCCGTCGTCTGCGCAGCCCGTAATCTCGATAAGCTGAATGAGACCTGCTCGGCCGTCGAAGAGGCTGGCGGCAGAGCTTGTGCGGTAGAGTGCGACGTGCGCGAACTGTCGGATATTGAAACCTGCGTCGCTAAAGCTGTTGAAGCGTTCGGCGGAATCGATATCGTTGTCAACAATGCCCAGACAATTCAATATGTCTACATGAATGATGCGACTGATCAGACTATGTTGGACGCTTTGCATTCAGGTCCGCTCGCGAGCTACCGGTTCATGAAAGCGTCCTTTCCTCATTTGAAAGCTAGAGGCGGCGGAGTCATCGTAAACACTGGGTCTCCGGCACAGCATCTGCCCGTTACGGCGCGATACGCATGCTACAATGCCGCGAAATGCGGCATTGAGGGGCTCACCCGCGCCGCTTCTGACGAGTGGAAGGGACAGGGTGTATATACATTTATGGTCTATCCTACTGCCGAGACGGCGATGACGCTCGGCATGAAGGCGCGTGACCCCGAACGGTATGCGCGGGAGGTGGCGCATTTTCCGAAAGGGCGCATGGGCGATCCGCTGGAGGACATCGGCCGCCCAATGGTGCGCCTCATACTCCGCGCGCCGGAGTTCACCGGCAAGACGATAAGTATGAATTCCAGGGGCGTGGGCGAGATTACCGAGGTCATTGCTGATGTTCCCTTCGACCTTTCTTGAGGCCGGGGTACGCCACGATCGGATCCTGCCGCGATCTCTTGACGATCAGTGGATGCTCCCCCTCTTCCTGGACGTGGTGATGCGGGGGCGAGCCGCTGTTTCCCGTATGCATCGGACTAATCGGGTCGTCTACGAGTCGGTCACTCGGCTAAAAAAACTGGAGTGGCTATCACCACCCACGAAAAATATCAGCAGCGACGTTGGGTAGCCGAAGCCGGAAATGTACGAAAAACTACACAGGATTGTGGAGAGAGGCGATGAAATTCTCTGTACATATTCCCGTGAGCGAGATTGCTCCCGGTGAGTTTCAGAACATGGATGCTATTAACGAGATTGGCAAATACATGGACCGGAGCAAGATTGACGCATGCTACGTAACCGATCATCCGGCTCCGTCTTCAAAATGGCTCCATGCGGGCGGCGCCGGACATGATGCACTTGATCCATTCACCTCACTTGCATTTATAGCCGCCGTTACGAACCGCATTCTGCTTCATACGTATATTATCGTGATGCCTTACCGGAACCCGTTTATCACCGCCAAGGCAGCTGCAACGCTGCAGATTCTTTCGGGCGGGCGGCTGATCTTGGGCACCGGCGGCGGTTATCAGAAGGCCGAATTTGAAGCTTTGGGCGTAGACTTTCATAAACGAGGAGCGTTGTTCGATGAGGCGCTCCAGGCGATTCAAGCCGCATGGGCGGGAGGCCCGGTCGAGTTCGAAGGTATGAATTTCAAGGCCATAGAGGTCGAGCCACGGCCGGTGCCCAATCCCAAGCCGCCGATTTGGGTCGGGGGGGCTTCCGACAAAGCCGTAGAACGAGCGGCGCGTTGGGGCGACGGTTGGGTTCCCGTTTTCACGGCTCCCAAGTTGACGAAAGCGAACCGGGACACGTTTATCCAGTCGACCGAACAGCTTCGCGCGAAAATCGTCAAGCTTAAAGCATTGCGCGCGTCGCTCGGAAAAGCCGCGCCCTTCGATATCGCCATCGGGCCGCAGCAGGATCCGTTTCCGGCCACGCGACAGACCGCCGATCGGTATATTGACTGCCTCCATGAGCTCGCCGATGCTGGCGTTACATGGGCGGTTTTGGACCTGCCCCACCCAAGCAGACAAGCCTACATCGAAAATCTGCAATGGTTCGACGAAGAGGTTATAAGCCATTTTGATAGTGGCCGAGCTTCAAATGAAGTGTCTGCGTGAGAGTGTACCGGCTGTTAACACTGATAATGAACATTTTGCCACCATCGATCACGCGGCGACTTTGAGTGGACCGCAATGAGGAGAGACGGAGTGAGCAACTTGGAAAGCCAATTAAGGCTTCTGTCAAAAAGGGTCGAAGCCTTGGAGGACGAGCGTGAAATTCAGTCGGTCATGACGCGTTACGCGCTCGCTGTTGACAGCAACGATGCTGAAGCGACGTCCCAGATTTACGCGGAGGATTGCACAATCGATATTGACGGGGACTGGTTCTTCAATGGCAGGGAGGAAACCAAACAGATAGTCACCGGCGATGTTCACCAGTCTATACTGCCGAACTGCGCGCATTTAATGGGTCCCTTCGCCGTACGTTTAAAGGGGAATCGCGCCACCGCAAGCGGTTATGCAACCATCTTCGTCAGGAGGGAGGGCGAAGTGACGATCTGGCGGCAATCTTACCAATGTTGGGAGTTGGTGAAGCGCGATGGCCGCTGGCAGGCGCTGAAGCGGACATCCCGCAGCACAGGCCGGGAAGATGGCCAAGCACTTTTGCGCGCCATATTGTAATCAGCTTCGTCGGCAGTGTCCGCCGCCCGTTGTCGGCTGCTTTCAGATCGCCAACGCTAAAATTGAGATTCGGGTTTCTGTCAATGCTGCGTCTAACGGGGTCGGACGTGTGGCTGAATGGACCCTCTTAACACTTACTGCTTGAATGACGCGCCAAATGGCGCATCCTGTGGCATGCATTTGCAATGAGCGAAGCCGACGCGCCTAGACCGATGCCACAGCACGCGCAGGGTGCCGAGCTCGAAGCATTGGCGCGACGCTACGCCACGCCACTCCACCGTTTCTTTGAGCGGCGCGTCCGTGAGCGCGCCGATGTGCCGGATCTCGTTCAGGACGTGCTGACGCGCCTGTCACGCTTGCGTGATCTGTCTTCGCTCGAGGAGCCCGAGCATTATGTGTTCAGGACTGCATCGAGCGCGCTCAAGGACAAAGCGCGGCGCGACCGCGTGCGGCACCGATGGGAACATGTCGAGTTCGATGCCGACTTACATGGCGGTTCGGATTTCTCGCCCGAACGCGTCTTGGCAGGTAAGCTCGCGGTCGCGGCAATGGATAGTGCGCTGAGGGCCCTCCCGGAAAGGACAAGGGACGTGTTCGTGTTGCGCGTACTCGACGAACGGAAGACGGCCGATGTCGCGCGCGCGATTGGGATTTCGACGCGAGCGGTTGAGCTCCATTACGCCAAGGCGCTTGGCCATCTTGCTGCAGCGCTCAAGTACCACCGCTGATGGCGTATCATTCATCAGAGCCGTCAGATCGGGCGCTCTTCGAGCAGGCCGCCGGCTGGTTCGATCGAGTGTCGAGCGGTGCGTTGTCCGGCGATGAACTGGCCCAGTTTGAACAGTGGCGCGGCGCGAGCGCTGACCACGGGCTCGCCTACGGCGAGGTCGAGGCAGCGCATACAGAGGCTAAGTCAGCGGCGAACTCGAATGAGATGCTGGCGCTGCGCCACGAAGCGCTATCGCGGATGGTGATGCCGCGCCTGCGGCGCAGGCACGGGTTGACCATTTCAGGCGCAATTGCGGCGTCGATTCTGGCCGTCGCTGGAACCTCGACTCTTGGGGAGTATGGCACGCTCAACACGCCCGCGGCGCGTACTGGCGTTGCAGCGGCTCCTCCGACCGCGTCAATCGCATTGGATGTCTATCAAACCGCTGTGGGTGAGCGGCTCACGATAGCCCTTCCCGATGGATCTCATGCAGTGCTGAATACCGCTAGTCGCCTGCGGGTCGCGTATAGTGCAACCGAACGGCGCCTGATCCTTGAACAGGGACAGGTGCTCTTCCGGGTCGCCAAGGGACAGGCCCGACCGTTTATTGTGCAGGCCCTGAACCGCATTATCACCGCCCATGGCACGGTGTTCGACGTTCACATTGCGAGCACTAAGAAGATCAAGGTCGCACTGCTCGAAGGCTCGGTGTCTGTGGCTGATGTGTCGGCGCCGACCGAGACGGCAATGCAGCTGCAGCCCAAAGAGGTTTTGGTCGCGTCCTCCGATCAGATCCAGGTGTCGCGCGATGCGGATATCGAGAAGCGCGAGAGCTGGCGTGACGGGTTAATCATCTTTGAAGATGAAAGTCTTGGCGATGCGGTCGCCGAGGTGAACCGCTATGTCAGCCGGCCGGTCGTCGTGCAGGACGAGCGGCTGCGGCAAATCCGAGTGAGCGGTGCATTTAAGACCGGCGAAACCGCGGCCTTCGTTGAGGCCCTGCGGCTGTCGTTCCCGGTGCGCGTCGCCAGCCAGAACAACGATCGGATTGTCCTCGCGTACCGCCGCTAAAATATTTCAGTTCGGTTTCACCAATTGCTTGCGTCTTACCGCAGGTGGAGCACTTGTTTTGAGAATGCTACCACGTGGGGGAGAGTGAGATGATCAAGGGGGATATGAGGGGTTGTGCCCGCGCGCTTCTTGCGAGCAGTGCATTTGTGCTGACCATCGCGACGGCCGCACCGGCCGCTGCGGCGGTTCAGAAGGAAACTTCGGGAACGATCAGGCTCAACATCCCAGCTGAAGATCTCCGCTCCGCACTATCCGAATATGCGCGTCAGTCGAGACAGCAACTTCTATTCTCACCGGACCTCGTGAGGGGAAAAACCTCGCGAGCAGTATCCGGTGAGTTCACTGCCAAGGAGGCACTTGAGCTGCTGCTCGGCGGAACGGGCATTCACATCTCCACTGCTTCGAGTGGCGCATTCATCCTGAGTGCGGAGGGAAAAGCAGGCAGGGTCAATGATGCGACCTCGGCTGTGAGGGCGGAGGGAAACGCAGACGCCGTCAATGATACGGCTCCGGTCAATCAGTCGCTTGGTGAGATTGTGGTGACGGCACGTCGCACCAGTGAAAATCTCCAGTCGGTCCCGATCGCGATCACGGCATTTTCCGGCGCGCAGCTGCAGCAGCAGAATGCACGAACGTTATCGGACGTGGCGCTGCTGACGCCGGGTTTGCGGATGAATTATAGCACCGCGACGCCCTCAGGCCTGATTGTCACGATTCGCGGTCAGGCGGTGCAGGATCCGCTTGCCAACCAAGACTCCGCGGTCGGCGTCTATGTCGATGGTCTCTATTGGGCACGCGCTTATGGTGCCAGCGCCGATCTGCTGGATATTCAAGGGGTTCAGGTGCTGAAGGGTCCGCAGGGAACGCTCTTCGGCCGCAATACGCCTGGGGGTGCGATCCTCCTCAACACCAACGATCCCAACTTTGACGGGGTGTCGGGATTGGTGTCGGCTACCTACGGTCGGTTCGACCATCGTGCGATCACCGGCGTGATCAATGCGCCGCTTGTCGAGGACAAGCTGGCGGTGCGTGTCGCGGGTCAACTGATCAAGCGCGACGGGTATATCCATGACATCAACAACGGCGTTACGCTCGGCAACCTCGACAGCTACACCGTGCGGTCGAAGCTGCTGTTCAAGCCCACTGAAAACCTCAGCATCATTGTATCGGGCGAGTGGTATCGCTCGAAGACGCTGAATGAGCCACAGCGGCTGATCTACGCCTCGCCGACCAGCCCGTCGGCGACTTCCGCGGTTGTAGAAACCGATGGTTCGGCTGCTGCGGCCGCCTTGGGCTGCTTCAATCCCGGCGGCGGGCCGGCGTGCCGGGCGCGTGCATCCGCGCTGTTCAATGACAGCATCGCGAAAAACAAGGGTAATAACGCCGACCTGACCACCATTCCGCGCAGCCATGTCAAGACGCAGACCTATGGCGCAACAGCGACGCTCAGGACGTCTTTTGGCGCAATCAAGGCGATCGGCGGATACCGCAAGGTCCGGTCACTCTCCTTTAATGACAATGATGGTTCGCGCTTCTCCTTACTCGATAATGGGCCGGGGCTGGGCCTTGACTTGCCAGGCGTCACCAATGACGATGCTAATCTTTCGCAATATTCGGCGGAACTAGTTGCGACCGGGAAGGCCTTAGACAATCGGTTGGATTTCGCTGCGGGTCTCTACTACTTCCACGAAAGCGGCAACGACGGAAGTGCGTCCATGTCGCTTGCGGCCATTAGCCCTGTTGTCCGTGTATTTTATGGTAACATCAAAAATGACAGTAAGAGCATCTTCGGCCAGGGGACGTATCACGTCACGGACGCGCTTTCGCTTACCGGAGGTCTCCGCTATTCTATCGACGACAAGCGTCTGACCTCATACAATCGTTCTTTCCCTTTGCCGGGGCCGCCGACTCCTGCCAACACCACCTGTATCGTTGCTGCAGTCTGTCCGGCGAGTCGCCATGACTCGTTCAACGGCGTCTCCTACACCGCCAGTATCGACTACAGGATCGCCGACGGGATCCTGGCCTATGTCAAGACGGCCAAGGGTTATCGCGCTGGTGGCGAAAATCTGCGCATGACAAATCCGGCAGGCTTCATACCGTTCAAGCCCGAGAACGCCTTTTCCTATGAAGGCGGCGTCAAGAGTGAATTCTTCGATCACAGGCTGCGTGTGAACATAGCCGGTTACTATACGATCCTTAAGGATATTCAGCGGACAATACAGGTCGTTTCTCCTAGCGGAGTGCCGGCGCAAGCGATCACCAATGCCGGCCAGGCGGATTTCTATGGTGGCGAGTTGGAGGTGAGCGCTGCGTTGCCCGGCGGCTTCCGGCTCGATGGATCAGTGGGCTATACCCATCCAAAATATGTCGAGTTCATCGACAATGGCTTCGATCGCAGCCGCGACGTCTTCTACGGTGTTCCGAAATGGACGGCATCAATTTCTCCGTCCTGGACGCATGATTTCGACATCGGCAAGCTGCTGTTGCGCGCAGACTTCTCGTATCAGTCGGACATGAACATCTCGCCCGTCGCCTTCTACACGGATTCGGCGGGCGTGCTTCGCAACGCGCAGAACGGAAACCCGGTCTCGGCTGTGGATGCGGCGGGTTATCTGCGCGGCGCGACGGACCAGGCGCACTGGCTGATCAATGCACGCGCCGGCATCACCGTGATGGACGGTAAGCTGGATCTTGCGGTGTGGGGCAGGAACCTGACCAACAGGCGCGATTATCTAGCGGGCCTGACGGTGCCTGGACTCGGTTTTTCTTCCGCCAGCGAACGTGAGCCGCGAACGTTCGGCGTTACCGCAACGATGAAGTTTAGAGCACATTGATCAAGCCCGCACCTGACGCTCCGCCACTCGGGACCGCAACCTGGATTATCGCATTCTTGCGCGGTAGATTCCGGTACTCCACAGCCAAGCTAAATACGGATGAAGTTCTACCAATTGCTGCTGGTGCTCAAAATACTCTACCAGTCGGACCGGGGAGAATAATGATGGAGAATACCAAAAAATCCAGAGCATCATTTGATGCTTTTACATGCTCGCCTTCCATCGGTTGCTGGTGCGTTGGCGGGTAACCCGAGAAGCTATCATCACTGCTTCAGGACTGTGCACTAAATCCCGAATAGCAACCCTTAAGGAGCATCGAAATGCGCGTGAGTCTCGCCATCATTCTGAGCATCATGATTGCCGGCGCAGCCTCGGCCGACGCACCAGGCGGGACCAGCGCCAGCACCGTTCCTGCTCCACGTCCGATGACTCGGACACTTCCTCCGCCCCCGTCAGCTCCGGGTTATGAGGCGTGGGAGAAGTTCGCGAATGACATCCGCGACATGTGGCCGCGCATGTACCAACGCGTGCCGGAGCGGTTGCGGCAGGATCCGCAGGTCAGGGCTGAAGTGGCGCGCCTAATGCTCGAAGCGATTGCGCAACAGAGCCTGGTAGCTCTCGGCGACGATGGCGACCATCCTGTCTTCCTGGCCTGGAGCAACTACTTTCTGAACCTCGGACAGCCGAATGCGGATACTATCTACCGTCGCGCGATTATCTCTCCAGGCGGCAGCTACCGCCTGCGGGGGACCGCCGGTTCCCTGTCGATCTTTAAGATGGGCCAGTTCGGGCTCCTGCCGGACCAGACCGGGGGAGGCATCCGCGTTCTCGCCTATAATGACTTCTCCAAGCTGAAGCTCGACCCCAACGGCCGGTTCGACGTGATCCTCAGCCCCCAACGCCCAGCCGGCTATGCGGGTGACTGGTGGAAACTGGATCCTAGCGCCACTTCGTTACTGCTTCGGCAGATGGGCCAGGACTGGTCGAAGGAGAAGGATCCGGCGATCTCGATTGAACGGATCGACATGCCCGCACGAAAGGGCCGAGTCCCGGCAGCTGACATCGAGGGCCGGCTCGATGACGTCCCTCGTCGGAGTTACTTGATGTCCAGCTTTTTCGTGGACCACGTCGAGGAGATGCGGAAGGACGGATATATCAACAAGCTGCGGGTGTTGGACGTCAGCAACGGCGGCGCTCTTGAGGGGCAATTCTATTATGAAGGTGCCTATGAGCTCGGCCCCGACGAGGCATTAATCCTTGAGGCGAAGGTACCAAGCGTTTGCCGTTATTCTTCGACAATCCTCACAAACGACATTTACGAAACGACTAACTGGTACGACAATCAGTCAAGCCTCAACAGCGCACAGTACAACGTCGACAAGGATGGGGTGTTGAGGATCGTGATCGCGGGGAAGGACCCCGGAGTTGCCAACTGGCTCGACACGGCTGGCTATCCAACGGGCGTGGTGCAAGGTCGCTGGACTGAATGCAGCGAGCACCCGATTCCGCAGGCCCGCAAGGTCCTCCTTTCCAATATCGCTGAGGAACTGCCGGCGGATACCCGGCGCGTCACGCCCGAACAGCGGGAAACAATCTTGCGCGAGCGCCGCTCCGCCTATCAACAACGACCGCTGGGGTGAAAATCAATCGGATTCGCCGCGTCAGCGCGTATGGCTGGCCAAAAAACTGGCGCTGGCACAGGGGTTCTACAGCTATTTGTCGCGCCAATCCTTGTATCGCCGCAGCTGATCATGCGAGACGCTGGCGTCGCCATTCAGGTTTGATGCTGGCAAGCCAGTTTCTCGCGGCCTCCTGCGCCCACGCGCAGACAGTGCCCGAAGCGTCCCCTTTGGCCCTGATGAGAAACCCACCACCAAATGTATTGGTTTGGATACTCGATGATGTGGGATTTGGCCAATTATCTACCTATGGTGGATTGGTTCCGACGCCAAACATCGAGCGCGTCGCCAGGCAGGGGCTAATATACGACAATTACCACACTGCTCCCGTCTGTTCCGCGTCGCGCGCGTCGCTACTGACGGGTAGGATGCCGCATAGCGTTAACGTAGGCGGCCACGCCGCACTGCCGATCGACGGCGTAGGATACAATGGCAAGATTCCGTCTGCGGCCGGCACAATCGCAGAAAATCTTCGCCAGGCAGGATATGCTACATTTGCGCTCGGAAAATGGGATCATCTCCCCACCACAGACACGTCGCCGGCAGGTCCTTTCACATATTGGCCCCTGCGCCAAGGCTTTGATCATTTTTATGGGTATTTGTCGGGAGACACAGATCAATTCCATCCTACGTTAATTAAGGACATGAGCCCGGTTAGAGCAACAACATCAGTCAATTATCATTTCAGCAAAGACTTGGCAGATGAAGCCATTGGCATGATTCGCTCTCGTGATGGTGCCATCTCGAGAATTCCGTTCTTCATGTATTGGGCGACGACGGCGGTGCACGCTCCGCATCAGGCCCCGAAGGAATGGCTGGACCGGTTCCGCGGCAAATTCGACATGGGCTGGGATCGAGCGCGGGAGCTGATACTTAAGCAAGAAATTGCAAGAGGACTGGTAAAGCCTGGAACCAAGTTGGCTCCCCGACCCGAAGGTATGCCACCCTGGAGCAGTCTTTCATCGACACAGAAGAAACTTTATGCACGCCAAATGGAAGCCTTTGCGGCTACGCTGGCCTATGCAGACGCCCAATTTGGCCGCATACTTGATGAGCTTCAGAACCGTGGCGAGTTAAGCCACACCATGATTTTCATCATGTCGGATAACGGAGCGAGTGCTGAAGGGGGACCTGCCGGGCTGGCGACAGAGGCCTACCTCCTTAATCAGAAAGCGCCGACCTTGGATGAGAACATGCGTTATTATGATTCCTGGGGTGGTCCAACAACGTATCCTCTTTATCATTTTGGTTGGGCCGTAGCGGGAAACACGCCCTTCCGGTACTACAAGCAGACTACGTATGAAGGGGGGCAACGTGTGCCCTTGATAGTTGCGTATCCAGACGGCATCTCTGCACACGGTGAACTAAGGCGGCAGTATGTACACGTCTCTGACATCGCGCCGACCATCCTAGACACTGCGGGGGTTGTTCCGTCGCGAACAGTGAACAATGTTCAGCAGAGCCCTATGGAGGGCGTGAGCCAACGAGAGACCTTCGCCACTGCCGGGGATCCCCGCGACGGTCGGCCCCAGTATACGGAGATGTTCGGCAACAAGGGGTTGGAGTGGGATGGTTGGGCTATTGTAACCAAACACAGAGTCGATACCTGGCGTTTCCAGGCTCGGCCCGTATTCGATGAGCGATGGGAGCTTTATGATCTCGTCAGAGATCCTAGCCAACGGCGCGATCTCGCCAGTGAATTCCCAGAGAAGGTTGCGGCGATGTCGAGAAAATTCGATGAGCAGGCGGAACGCTATCACGTTTATCCGCTACACAACGCGAGCGACGGATTCCCAAACTCTGCCAAGATCGCTGCGGCAGGATTTGAGGCAAGGGCCGGGGTATGGCGATTTACCGGCTCAGCAACGCATGTCCCACCAGTAAACGCGCCACCTGTGCTTTCCCGTGACTTCCAGATGAAAGCTGATCTTGATTTTTCTCACGACGATGTCAGCGGCACGATATTCGCTCTTGGGGGCCCCACGGGGGGAATTGGCTTTTACATAATTGGAGGCAAGCCTGTTCTCCTAATGACTCAGCTCAATGGCGCTATTGCCCGAGTTGACTCGAAACAATCCCTCGATGCTGGCACGAAGGAAATCCTCCTGACGGTTAACGAAGGCTCCGATATCAGCAATCCGTCTCGCCATTTCCGAGTGATGATCAGCTCTAATGGCCGAGAGTTAGCCAACGAGTCTGTCGACGTTGAGCTTCCCCGAGCAACGCTAGGGACGTTTTCCGTTGGGTGTTACGATGCCACGCCGATGATCCCGGAGGTTTCTCCTGTAAACTCGACGGACATTCGCATAAAATCGGTCGAATTCTCACTTAAGAGGTCACTATAGACTCTAACTTGCCCGAAGACGCTTCGCGTAGAATTGATCGTCGTCGAGCGTCCAAATTACGAGTTTTATCGGGAGGCGAATGATTCCAAGTTCCTCATGGCCGCTGAGGGCGGTGAAATCTGCGCCCTGGCACCTTGCCGGTGCGATTGCTGTTTTGCTCAGTACCTCTGTCGCGGCTTTGGCTGCACCGCGAGAGGCGGTGGTCACAGACACACCTTCGGGAAGGCAAGGATTCCCGTCTCGTGTGGAAGCGCCGGCTAGCGCGCCCAATATTCTCATTGTGATGACGGACGATGTGGGTTTTGGTGCCAGCAGCACTTTTGGAGGCGCGATTCCAACGCCAAATCTTGATCGACTTGCCCGTAACGGGCTCCAATATGTAAACTTCCACACCACAGGTTTGTGCTCCCCTTCGCGGGCCGCATTGCTTACTGGCCGAAATCATCATGCTGTGGGAGCGGGAGTTGTTCCTGAACTCGCGAGCGGTGAGCCGGGTTATACCTCGGTTCTGCCCCGCAGCGCGGCCACGTTTGCAGAAATACTAAGGAGAAATGGCTATAATACAGCGTTTTTGGGAAAAAATCACAATGTACCCTCGTGGGAGAACGGCCCCCTCGGCCCGTTCAGGCAATGGGGCAGCGGGCTCGGATTCGATTATTTCTATGGGTTTCATGGGGGTATGACTGACCAATTTCGGCCCACTCTTTTTGAGAACACACGGCCTGTGCCCACGCCCAACGAGCCTGACTATTTCCTAGATCGGGATCTTATTGATCACGCGATCTCCTGGATTGATATGCAGCGCACGACCGGGAGTAATCGTCCGTTCCTGCTGTACTTGGCGCCGGGCACAGCACACGCGCCATTACAAGCACCCCAAGCCTGGTTGGAAAAATTCCGTGGCCGGTTCGCCGATGGGTGGGACGTTTATGCTGCAGAGACCTTTGCGAGGCAACAACGCCTCGGTCTGATACCGCGAAATGCGATCCTACCTTCACGTCCGCCAGGAGTACCCGCATGGGATCACCTCACACCAGTGCAGAAGCGAGTTTACGCACGCTACATGGAAGTTTACGCAGCGGCGCTGGCTTGTTTTGATGACCAGTTTGGGCGCTTACTTGACCGCCTTGAGACGAATAATCAGCTCTATAACACAATGATTGTGTTCATCGAAGGTGACAACGGCGCCTCACCTGAAGGTGGACTTAATGGCGCATTTAATTACCTCGGCCACGCCAGTCCAGATCGCGAGCTCGCATGGGCAGACCAGCACCTTGAGGAAATAGGCGGCCCAACTTCCTGGCCAGTGGCCCCGGTGGGATGGGCAGTCGCTCTCAACACACCATGGCCTTATTACAAAGCGGTTGCCTCGCGCCTGGGGGGAACGACAAACGGGCTGGTTATCAGCTGGCCAGCACGCATTTCCAAACGCGGGATTCGACGACAATTTACGCATTTGACTGACGTGGCGCCAACTTTATACGAAGCCACTGGTATATCTCCGCCAACCGAAGTAGACGACGTCGCGCAGATGCCGTTCGATGGCCACAGCATAGTGCCTACGTTTGACAGCACAAGTTTACCCACCTTACATACACGCCAATACTTTGAAATACTCGGCAATGCCGCTATATATGAGAACGGCTGGCTCCTGTCGACGCAAATGTCTGCCAATAACAAGCCGGGAAATGTTACCGCTGCCCCCAACGAGCCCTGGCTTCTGTTCAATCTCGCTCGCGATCCGACACAGACCGTGGACGTTTCATCGAAGTATCCGGAAGTGACAGCTCGATTGCGCCGAATCTATTCGGCCGAGGCGCTTCGTAATCATGTCGATGAGCAGGTGACCGGGCCCGACAAGTTATTCACCTATAATCGACCCGAATATGGGAATGTGCCTGGGAGCTACGTTTTCCATCCCGCACCGTGGACATACGGTGGAGGGATGTTCCCTGATTTGCTTAATAGGGACTGGACGATCACTGCCGACTTGGTAGTGCCGCATGACGGAGCTCCCGGCACACTTGTGACCCAAGGTGGTTGGTTTCAAGGGTGGGGTCTCTTGATGCGGAGCGGCATTCCTCAGTTTGTCTACCGGCGTGGGGACATGCCAGAACTGATAACGAGGCTCGTCGCCCCATCAAGATTGCCGCCGGGGCGGCATCTTGTGGCAGTTAGCGCTCGACGCGATCCAATTGGTACTTCTGGAACGTTCACAATGAAAGCCGACGGCGCAACGGTCGCCACCGCCAGAGTCTCGAGTTTTTATGCATTCATGTTCGGCAACGAGCCCGCAGTTGTTGGTCGCGATACGGGGACAATGGTGGACGGTGACCCGTACCCGTTCAAATGGCCGGCTGAGGTGACGGTCACGGTGAAAGTCGGGCCGATCTCTATACCCTCCGCAACGGGCGGAGGCAGTCATTTTTAATCGGTGACAGTAAAGCCAACGATAGGCCGGATGAGGCAAGAGGCCGCACCGATGCAGTGGATCGAGGGTGGGGAGTTCACGATGGGCTCGCTGGCTTTTTATCCGGAGGAAGCGCCGCTCGCGCGCGTGCGCGTCGCAGGCTTCTGGATCGACACTCATCCGATCACCAACCACCAGTTCGCGGAATTCGTCGCTGCCACTGGCCACATCACCTTTGCCGAGATCGCCCCCGATCCAACGGACTATCCTGGCCTACTCCCTGGCATGGACCAGCCCGGCTCTCTGGTTTTCCGCAAAAGCTGCGTGCCGGTCGGGACCAATGACCCCTCGCGCTGGTGGGAGTTCTGCCTCGGGGCGGACTGGCGGCGTCCCTATGGGCCAAATTCCTGCCTTGACGGTCTTGAATTCCATCCCGTGGTCCACGTCACCTGGAGCGACGCGATGGCCTATGCCCGCTGGGCGGGCAAGGACTTGCCGACCGAGGCGGAATGGGAGTTTGCCGCGCGTGGCGGGCGTGACGGCCAAGAATATGCCTGGGGCGACGAATTAGCGCCGGGCGGAGCGATAATGGCCAATTATTGGCAGGGCGAGTTCCCCTTTGCTAAGAACCTGGAGGGCGGATGGGAACGCACCTCTCCAGTCGGCAGCTTTCCACCGAATGGCTACGGCCTCCACGACATGATTGGCAATACCTGGGAATGGACGCGGGACTGGTGGCAGGACAACCGTCCCAAGGCAGGCGGTTGCTGCGTAGCCAGGAATCCGCGCGGGGGTACGCTGAAGGGCAGTCTCGATCGCAACATGCTGGAGATCCGCATTGGCCGCAAGGTGATGAAGGGCGGCTCGCACCTGTGCGCCGCAAATTATTGCCAACGCTACCGTCCGGCCGCCCGCCATCCACAGCCGGTAGACACCTCGACTAGCCACTTGGGCTTCCGCTGCGTCAGGCGTGGATGACCAGGGCGGCAGCTACGTCACGCGGCTACAAAAGGGGTGGCCCTTGCGGCTGTCGGCCAAGGACAGCGAAATTCACGCGGCCGCTGCAACGGCATCTATTCGGCATTTGCCGCCAGCGGGTCGGTCGGATGCGTGGGTTCCGGCATTGGAAGTGGCATCTGGACGAGAGGTATGTCCGGGTGAACGGTGAGATGGTCTCCTGTGGCGCCCCGTCGATCAGGAAGGCGAGGTCCTCGAGAGCTTCGTCACCAGGGCCCGCGACAAGAGGGCAGGGCTGATCTTCATGAAGAAGGCGCTGAAGCGCCATGGCTCACCAGAAGCGATCACGCCCGATAGCCTGGGCTCCTACAAGGCAGCGATGAACGCGCTCGGCAATGCGCAAAAGCAGGAGGTCGGGCGCTGGGCCAACAACCGGGTCGAGAACAGCCAGCTGCCGTTCCGACGGCGCGAGCGGGTGATGCTGCGGTTTCGACGAATGAAGACGCTCCAAAAGTTCGCCTCGGTCCACGCCAACATCCACAATCACTTCAACCTGGAACGCCACCTCGTCGATCCACAGACCGATAAGAAACGCCGCTCAGCCACGCTCGCTGAGTGGCAATCGGTCATGAACTGATGCCATGCATCCCCGCCCGAATTGCGCACGGTGGAGATGAGGCCGCATTAGACTGACAGCACCCGCCACCGGCGTATAGTACTCTTCCACACGTACAAATGCTGGGGCTTCGTGACTTGGACCCTCGTTGGCCGAGATCTCCGCGCCCGCGAGCCGGTCCGCTCGCGAAGGGAGACATGAAATTGAGCTTTTCGGCCGCTGACGACGCATAATATTGCGGAGCGAGATAAGTGTTCGCACTTTGCTTGACGCACGTGATGACCTCAGCGCGTACGGTAATGCCGATCATTCATGGTCGTTGAAGTCCGAGAGCGCCGAGCATGTTCGCATCGACAGGATTCGCTACAGCCCCTCGCTCCGGCCTGGCGCTAACCCGTCGCCATGCGGCGCTGTGGCTCACGGGCGTGGCCAGCGCGACCCTGATATTCCTCAATTTCCCCACAGCAAAAGGCGGAAAGGCGGCTGCCCTGCTCACAGCGGAGGAGACACGCACGCTGGAAGCGATCTGCGATACGCTGGTGCCGGGAGCAATTCAGGCCGGCGTGGGAGCCTTCGTAAACGCAATGCTCAGCGATTCGGACCGGATGCTGGCTTGTGAACTGACCGGGCTTCCCGTGGCGGCGATAGACTTTTACCCTGCAGCGCTGGCCGCATTGAACAGGCTTGCGATACAAATCGGCGGTGCGGAAATGACCGCTTTGTCTCTGACAGACCGTCAGCGCGTTGTTGACGCTTTGCTCGCTCCGGGCACGGCCAATTGGTCGGGGCCGCCGGCCGCGCTCGTTTATTGGGCCATGAGAAACGATGCGGTCGATGCGGTCTATGGCGTGGCGCGCGGCTATTATCAGCTCGGCGTGCCGTATGCAGAGCATATCATGCCGCCGCGGCCCTGGTAGCATGGCCGAAGCCGACGTTGCGATCATCGGAAGCGGGGCGACGGGCGCGCTTATGGCGGCCCGGCTGGGTGCCGCCGGCCACCGCGTGATCATCCTGGAAAGTGGTCCCTCCCGCAGCCTCGATCATATGTACAGTTCCACCATATGGTCGCGGCGCCTGAAATGGGGCGGTAGCCCGGTGGAATCGGCGGGAGCCAATCGGATCGCCATACCGTTTGAATCAGGATGGGGGACGGGCGGCGCAGCGCTCCATCACTATGCCTGTTGGTTCCGCCTGCACGAAGAGGACTTCCACCGACATTCCGCGGCCAGAATCGCCGCCGACTGGCCGATTTCCTATGCCGATCTGCGGCCTTGGTATGACGCGCTGCAGGATGAAGTCGGCATCTCCGGGGACCATGAAAGGGAGAGGTGGCGTCCGCCTGGCAATCCTTATCCGATGCCGGCCCTACCGATCTTTCCGCAGGGCGATATCATCGCGCGCGGCTTCGAGGCCTTGGATATGCACGTCGCGCCTCTGCCGATGGCGATCAATTCGGTCGAATATCGCGGACGGCCCGCGTGCATCCAGGATGGCTGGTGCGATGCCGGGTGCCCGACCGGCGCTTTGGCCAATCCTATCGTGCTCTACGAAAGGGCGTTGAAAGAAGCGGGGGTCGAGACGCGTCACCACGCGACCGTCTCTCGCATTCTCACCGACGCTTCCGGCAAACGGGCGTCGGGGGTGGAATATTTCGACGAAGCCGGCGCGTTGCGCGTGCTGTCGACAAATGTCGTCGTGGTTGCGGCCTTTTCGGTGGAATCACCCCGGTTGCTTCTCAACTCCGCAAGCGCGAAGCACCCCGCCGGCCTGGCAAACTCCTCGGGCCAGGTCGGGCGCAACTTCATGGCGCACGGTGCGGTGAATCTCTATGCGCTGTTCGACGAACCGACCTATAATTATCTCGGTCGCACTGGCGGGCAACTCGTCAACCAGGATCGCTATGCTGATGCGCCGGGCGGCTACGGCAGCGCGTGCACATGGCGCATCGGTCCAGCCTTCAAGCTGGGCGATCTTGGCGGACTCGCTGCGTCACGCGGTGATCTGTATGGTGAGCCCCTGACCATCTTTATGAAGGACGCGGCGACGAACCTCGGTTCGATGACCGCGCTGGTCGAATCCGGCGGGACGGCCGGAAACCATATCGAATTGAGCAGTGTGAAGGATCGCCACGGCATCCCGACGGCGCGGGCCCATCATGCGCTGGACGACCGGTCGCTGAGCGCCCTCGCTCGTGCCGCCGACGAAGGCTCGCATGTTCTCAAGGCAGCAAAAGCCCGCGAGATCTGGCACGCACCGTTTCATACGGAGCATATGATGGGGTCGCTCCGCATGGGCGCGGACCCGGCCCGATCCGTCGCCAACGGGTTTGGGCAGAGCCATGACGTCGACAATCTATTCATCGCCGGCCCAGCGCTTTTCCCCAGCATAGGTGCTGTGAACCCTACCTTCACCGCTGTGGCGCTTGCCGCACGGACGGCGGACTATATCGGCCGCGAATGGCGCGCTTTCGCGTCGGCTACAGTATAGTCGGATAAAGATCGCCTATTAATCGGGTACGATACGGGGCCTGTTTGCTCAGTGACGCTAAGACTTGCAGAATGGTGCAAAGTTTCACCACGCCCGCGTGGAATCGCAAGCAATTGCGTGGGAAAGCGGGCTCGGTCTGCTATATTCAAGATGCGCGCGGCCAAAGCCGGCACGGTTTTGATATCCAGAGGTCGTTATGAACGCTGAACCTGACATGAAATTTCATCGCCGTTTTGACTTGCCGTTCGATCCGATCCCGGCCGCTGCCTACACGTCGCAGGAATATTACAACCGTGAGATCGAGACGATCTTCAAGAAGGACTGGCTCTGGCTCGCGCGAGACGAGGAGATTCCGAACGCAGGCGACTACAAGGTAAAACGGCTGGGTTTCGCGAACACGGCGATCATCCTGATCCGGGGCAAGGACGGCAAGGTCCGTGGCTTCCATAACATCTGCCGTCATCGCGGCAACAAGGTGATCACCGAGACCGGAGGCGAAGAAACCTTCGGCAGCAACCGCGCCGCCGTCGTAATGTGTCGCTTCCACGGATGGGTCTACAATGCGGAAGGCAAGCTCGTCGAAGTTCCCGAGCGCGAGAAGTTCCCGAACTGCTTCAGCAAGGACGACAACGGCCTGATCCCGGTCCCGACAGATGTTTGGGAAGGCTTCATCTTCATAAATCTCAATCCGACGCCCGAAAAGACGCTGACCGAATTCCTGGGCCCGGTCATCGAGCACTACGAGGGCTTTCCGTTCGGGGAGCTTTCCGAGGTCCGTACCTATTATGCGGAGATAAAGAGCAACTGGAAGGTGGGCATGGATGCCTTCATGGAAGGCTATCATGTACCGACCATCCATGCTGGCTCATTCCCCGGCCTGACCAATTACTGGCAGGGGGACATCACGATTCAGGGTGACCATCGCTCGATCGCCTTTTACACCGATGGCGTGAATCCCGAGACTCCGGTCGGCACGCTCGCCAACTCGATCTTCCGCTCCTCGATCGCGCTTGAGCGCGACACGAGCTTCGAGCTGCCGAAGTTGGTCAACCCCGATCGCAGCCCTTTTTGGGGTTTCGAGCAGATGACCGTGTTTCCACAGACCCTGATCCATGTCGGCCATGGTCTCTGGTTCACTCACGTCTTCTGGCCGGTCACGCAAGACACCTGCCTGTGGGAGGGTAAATATTTCCTGCCTAAGCCCAAGACCAATTCGCAGCGTTGGGCCCAACATTATGCGACGCTGTTGCAGCGCAATGCCTGGCTTGAGGATACCGCGACCATGGAAGACACGCAGACTGCACTGAAGTCGGGCGTGCTCGACAAAGTCAACCTGCAGGATGAAGAAATCATGCTGCGGCATCAATATGAAGTGATCAAGCGTCGCGTCGGCTCGCTTGAAGATGTTACCGGGGAGATCGCATAATGTCCGTCACCCTTCCTGCCGAGTTCTCCGATCTTCAGCCGCTCGTAAAATGGGCTATCCCGACGGAATATGAGCGCATGAAAGTTCGTCGTTTCGCCACCTCGGAAGAACTCAAGGCCTTCTATGATGTTATGCTGGCGCGCATGCCTGCCGTCCTCGAAACGCTCGACAGCTTTCCGCTGAACGAAATCCCCGCGTCGCACAGCTCGCTGATGCACATGGCGATGTCGCTGGCCGAGGTCGCGCCGCATGTGGAGCTCTACAAGCTTGACCCGAACGTCCCTTACGCGTTCCAGGAAGACCGCCTGATGGGCCCCGAAATGGGCATTGCCGACGACTGATCGGCTGATTCAGGCGCAAAACAGGGTGACGATGACGAGCGAAGGGTAATTTGCCCTTCGCCCGTTTCGCGAGAGCCGAAAGCGTTCTTTAATGCCAAAACTATCTGGTCCTATCCGGCTTGGCGCCATTGACGCGTCCAATCGCATATTGATGGCGCCCCTTACGCGCGCCAGGGCAAGGCGGAACTTCGTTCCTACTCCGATGATGGCCGAATATTATGCGCGGCGGGCGTCGGCGGGCTGATTCTTTCCGAGGCGATCGGCATCAATCGTGAAGGATTGGGCTGGCCTTATGCGCCTGGCATCCGGAGCGACGAACAGACCGAGGCGTGGAAGCCCGTCACTGCTGTCGTTGCCTGATCCCGGTAGCAACGGGTCTGTGTCATTCAGCGCTTCTTTGCTCGAAGCGAGTATCGGCTGCAGTGACGTGGGTATATCGCGACGTAATCCGACAACAGGAGTGCAGCATGGCCCAGTCGAGCCCCATCCCGATAGGAAAGTATTTCGACACGAAGGCCGGCTATCGAATCCATTATCACGAGGCCGGCACCCTGAATTCCACTAAGCCAAGTGTGTTATTGCTGCACGGCAGCGGTCCGGGGGCGAGCGGCTATTCCAATTTCAAAGGCAATTTCCCTTTCCTGGCTGAACAGGGCTACCACTGCATCATTCCTGATTGTCTAGGCTACGGCCTTTCCTCGAAGCCGGTCGACTTCATTTATTCGGCTGACAACCAGGTCGAATTGCTGCGTGAACTGCTTACACATATCGGCGCCAGCAAGGTCTCGGTGGTGGGCAATTCGCTGGGTGGCTGGTTCGGACTGCATCACGCTATCATGTATCCTGACGAGGTTTCCAAGCTGATCCTCATGGCTCCCGGTGGACTGGAGGCGCCCGAGAAATTCGTTTCGCAGATGGAGGGCTTGAAGGAACTGTTCCGCATCCCATTCGAACGGGATTTCAGCATCGAGACAATGCGGAAGCTCTTCTCGTTGTTCATGTACGAGCCCGCCGATACGCCGGATGTCGTGCTTGCAGAACGGCTCGAGATTGCGCGCCAACAGCCGGTTGAGGTCTACAAGACGCTTGGTGGTACGCCCTCCACCCCCCGGCTTGGGGAGATAAAGGCACCGGCACTTATCTTCTGGGGATATCACGATAAATTTGTGCCCTATCGCCATTCGCAGTATCTGATGGAAGGGTTGCGCAACGCCCGGCTCGTTTCGTCGAACCGTGCCGGGCACTGGTTCATGATCGAACAGCCCGAACTATTTAATCGACTATCCCTCGAATTCCTAAACGAATAGAATCCATGCTGACTCTGGATAAAGCTAATGCGCTCATCGTCACGGCCCTTCAGGAGGGCGCTCGGCTTGGGATCGCTCCCAAGCTGGCGGTTGCCGTCCTGGATGCGGGGGGGCATCTTCGAGCTCTCGTTCGTCAGGATCAGGCGTCGTCGATGCGCGGGACAATCGCCATCGCAAAGGCATCTGGCGCTCTTGCTCTGGGCGTTTCGTCTCGCCGGATCGCCGAAATGGCGATCGAGCGGCCCACCTTCATCGCATCGTTGGCACCGATATCTCCGGCCGGCATAGTCCCGGCGGCCGGTGGCATGCTGGTGATCGACGATCACGGGAATGTCGTCGGCGCCGTGGGAATTTCGGGAGATACTTCCGATAATGACGAAGCGTGCGCCCTTGCAGGAATAGCCGCCGTCGGCTTTCACGCCGGCGGCTAATTCCCGATTACATTCGAAAACCGCCGTTAGCTGCGATCACTTCGCCGGTGATCCAGCCTGATGCATCGGAGGCCAGGAAGCTGACTACCTTCGCGATGTCTTCGGGCGTGCCGACGCGCGCCAGCCAGGTCCGCGAGGCTATAAAGCCGTGCGTCCCCGGATCATTGGGCAGGAGGGCGGTGTCGGTCGGCCCTGGCGCCACGGCATTTACGCGGATGTTCTTTGCGCCGAGTTCCGCTGCAAGCACCCGGGTGACCGCCTCGATGCCACCCTTGCTTGCTGCATAGGGTGTCTGGCCAGCCAGCGGCTGCTGGGCGATCGCCGACCCGATGTTGATGATCGCGCCGCCTTCGGCGGGAAACAGCGGCAGCGCCCTTGCGGAGCAGAGGATGGGTGCTTTCAGGTTGATGTCGATGACATCGCCTAGCGATTCCCCAACGAGCTCGCCCAGCATCGCCTCGCCGGAAACTCCGGCGTTGTTCACAAGGACGTCGATACGCCCGAATCGCTTGCTGATCTCGGTGAACAGCGCATTGATCTCCTCTTCCTTGCGAACGTCGACCTTGATGGTAACGGCCTGTCCTGACACGCCGTTGACTTCGTCCGCGACGGCCGCGGCCCCCGCGGGATCGGACGAATATGTCAGCACGACGGCGTAGCCGCTATCGGCCAGCGATCGCGCGATGGCGGCGCCGATACCCTTGCTTGCGCCGACAATGACGGCAATCTTTCGCTGAGTCATATCTGAATCTCCCTGTTCGAGGATCAATCGGAGCGATCGAAGGACGGGCGTAATTAAGCTGCTGAACATGTGCCTGCGCGAAGCTGCAGCCAATGGTCAGTGCCTGCAAAAACCGCGAATTTCGGGGCCTTCGAGAACTCCCGCACGCTGTTTTTGCTGCACAGGCTCATGTAGCCAAGTCCCATTCAGTGGAGACTCTAGACATGGCATTGTCGAAGGATATTGTTGAACTTCTGACGTCAGGCACGGTCAGGGAAATCGGGGCTGCTTATCGTTCGCGGGCGCTGTCCGTCGAAGCGGCTGCGCGCTGGTATCTCGATCGTATCGAGGCTTTCAACCAGCGGGGGCCGGCGCTAAATTGCGTTAAATATATTTCGCCCAAGGCCGTGGCCGAAGCGAAGGCGCTCGATGCGAAGTTGTCGGCAGGAGAAGATCTGGGAGCGCTGCACGGGATCCCGTTGCTCGTAAAGTCCAATGTGATGATGGGCGAGGAATTCACCGTCCATGCCGGTGTGGCCGCGTTGAAGGAATTCCGACCCAAGGAAATCGCGGAGATGGTGGTGAGGCTCCGGGCGGCCGGTGTGGTTATCCTGGGTCAAACAAACCTCACCGAATTTGCCGATTATGTGTCGGATTACATGCCAGCCGAGTTCAGCGGCGCCGAAGGCGTGGTGAAGAATCCGCATGGCATATCCTATGGCCGTGGCCAGGGCTCCAGCGTTGGTTCCGCCGCCGCGATTGCGGCAGGCTTCGCACCGCTGGCCATTGGTGGCGAAACGCAGAATTCGATCCAGACGCCGTCTTCCTATTCGTCGGTCGTGGGCTTCAAAAGCAGCGTGGGCGTCATCCCCCGTGCCGGCATCATGCCGCTAGTGCCGAGCCAGGATGCGCCCGGCTTCCTTGGTCGGACCGTCGACGATGTCGTGATCGCGACAGAGGCGGTCTCGGGCGCCGACCCGCGCGATCCCGTTTCGATGGCGCTGGTCCTGGCCAAACATGACCGGCCAGCCAAACCGACATCGCTGAAGGACGTTCGGATCGGCGTTCCTCGCCGGGCGCAGGCCGATCGCGAGCAGTTCGAGCAGGTGATGCCGCTTTTCAACAAAGCATTGGAGGCGCTTTCGGCGGCCGGCGCAACCATCGTTGACCCTTGCGATATGCCCAGTGCCGAGCAGATGCAGGACGTCCGTTCCACCGTCTTCGCTACCGAGTTTAAAGCGGCGGTCAACGCCTTCCTGCTGGATCAGGGTGCACCCGGCGGCATTGGCTCGCTCGCTGAACTCATCGCGTGGAACGCGCAGCGCCCCGACCTCATTCCTTATGGCCAGTCATTGCTGGCGAATGCGGAAAAGACGCTAGGCCTCAACCATCCAAACTACATCAATGATCGTTACAGGGACATTGTGCTGAGTCGGACGGCCGGCATTGATGCCGCGCTGGCGATCGGCGATGCCGATGTCCTGATTGCGCCGATGGGCGCCGCGGCGAAGTGCACCGGTAAAGCGGGTGCGCCGACCCTGGCGATCCCGGTGGGCCTCGACGACGAAGGCACCCCGTTCGGCGTTACCCTCTACACTCAGCTTGGTGGTGATGAGACGCTCGTCAACGTCGCGCGGCTGGTTGAAGCGGTGATCGGCGATCGGCGCCTTCCGGCGCTGTAGGAGGTGGCTGGAAAGATTCCTGCTGGATTAGTGCAAGCAGGGCGGATTGGCTGCAGTATCCCGGTAGAGGATAGTGCAGCCCAATCTTATGCGGAGACAATAACACTATCGATAGGACGCCTGGGTGCAGAAACTAGCCTATTGCGGCATTGGTGCAGCCGATATTGAAGCCTTCAAGCAACTCACCGTCGACATATTAGGTATGATGCCCGACGAGCGGGCGGGCGTCCGGCGTCTCCGTATCGACAATCGTTCATGGCGGTTCGCCTTACATCCTTCGAGTATCGACGACATTCTGTATGTCGGCATTGATCTGGGCACAGAGGCGGCTCTCGACTCAATGCGCTTACGCCTCGTTTCCAATGGGCTGGCCTGCACCGAAATGGATGCGCACGAATGTGCCGAGCGCCAGGTTTTGCGGGGCGTCTGGCTCAGCGACCCGGACGGTTTGCGGTTCGAGCTGGTCGTCGATCACGCTTCCTCCGATATGGCTTTCCAGTCCCCGCTTGTTGGTGGTTTCGTGACGGGTGAACAGGGGCTCGGCCATGTGGTGCTGACGGTTTCCGATCTAAATTGCTCGATCGCGTTCTTCGAGAAGCTAGGTTTCTCGCTCAGCGATTTCATCAGTTCGTCGATGGGAGGGCACGAGCTCAGGGTGGCTTTCCTCCACTGCAATTCTCGCCATCATTCGCTCGCACTGGTCGCGATCCCCGGCAAGCGGCTCAACCATGTGATGATCGAAGTCGAGGAGGTGGATGATGTGATCCAGGCGCATCGCCGGTGCCTGGAGGCCAAGCTGCCCGTTGGCCATATCGGCCGCCATCCCAATGATATGATGCTGTCATTTTACGTGCCTACGCCGGCCGGCTTCGAAATCGAGTTTGGCTGGGGTGGTAGGACGATTCAGCCGGGTGGTGAGGTGGTCGAATATGATCGCTTCAGCCTCTGGGGCCATCGCTAGGGCGTGGATGCATCACAAAGCCCAGGATTGGTAACAAACGATGATCACCATCGAAACCCTGAATGCATCGGGCAAGAGGCCGGTCCTGCAATGGCCGAGCGAAGACGGCGCGCACGTGCCATATCGCCTGTTCTTCGAGCGCGAAATATTTGACCGGGAGCAGGAACGAATCTTCCGAGGGTCGAACTGGTCGTTCGTTGGCCTGTCCGTCGAAGTCCCCCGGCTGGGCGATTATAAATCGACTTATATCGGCGATACGCCCGTCGTGATCGTGCGCGGGAAGGAGGGAGAAATCCACGGGTGGGTGAACCGGTGCGGCCATCGTGGCGCGAAGGTCTGCCGGCATCTGCGCGGAAATGTCCGCAACTTCACCTGCATCTATCATCAATGGCAATATGGGCTTGACGGCAGCCTGTTGGGCGTCCCTTTCCGCAAGGGTCTCAAGACCATGCATGGGATGCCCGCGGACTTCGAGATGAGCGCCCATGGGCTGCAGCCTCTGCGCGTCGGAAGCTACCGGGATCTCGTCTTCGCTACATTCAGCGACGATGCGCCACCGCTGATCGACTTTCTTGGGCCGGAGATGACGCCCCTGATCGATGCGGTTTTCTGCAAGCCGATCACGTTCCTCGGCATCACGAGGCAACGGATCAAGGCCAATTGGAAGCTCTATATCGAAAATGTGAAGGACCCCTATCACGGGCACCTGCTGCATCTGTTCCACAACAGCTTCAATGTCAGCCGTCCGACCATGGATGTCGGCAACCGGCTCGATCCACGCGGCCTGCATTCCGCGATCATGGGCATCGCCAATGAAGCGATGCACGACACCTCAATCTATGTGAGCGATAAGGTCGGCACCTTCAAGGAGGATGCGACGCTCGCTGATCCGGAGGTCATTCGCGCCCGGCCCGAGACCAGCCCGCAGGTGAAGAGCCTGGTCCAGTCCATTTTCCCGTCACTGGTCGTCCAGCGCATCCACAACAGCCTTGCCGCTCGCCAAATCGTGCCGCGTGGTCCCGATGAGTTCGAGCTGGTCTTCCATATGTTCGGCTATGCCGACGACGACGCTGAGCTGGCCGACATGCGCTTGCTGCAAGCCAATCTCGTCGGACCGGCGGGCTTCATCTCGATGGAGGACGGCGAAGCGACCGAAATCGTCCAGGCTGCGATATCGCAGCCCGGCAATGAAGCACATTCTGGCATGTTTATGGGACGCGGCGCGCCGGAAGGTCACGTTTCGCTGATCACCGAAGAACTAATTCGGGCCTTTTGGCGCGGATATCGCGCAATGATGGCGGACTGAGAATGGCTGAACCTCTCCTGCCGCCAAAGCTGCTCGCGCGTCTCGAGGTCGAAGAATTTTACGGCGACTATATCGCATGCCTTGATGAGGCGCGTATCGAGGAATGGCCTGATTTTTTCGCGGAAGAGGCCTCCTACCGCGTGGTGTCACGAGAAAACTGGGAAGCCGGACTCCCCATCTCCATCTTCCTGTGCCGAAATCGCCGCCAGATACAGGACCGCGTCGCGTCCTATCTCGAAGCAAACATCTACCCTGACCAATGGAACCGCCATCTCATCAGTGCTGTCCAACTGACCGACGTGCGTGAGAACGAGATTTTCGTGGCCAGTAACTACGGGATTTTGCAGACACGCCAGGACGGCGAGACCAGAATCTATCAATCAGGCCGTTGCTACGACCGTCTCGTCAGAACGGACGGGCGACTTCGCATCCACTCGCGCGAACTTGTCTACGACACGCATGCGGTGGCGACCTTGTTCGTGATGCCGATCTGAATGTGAACTGAAACAAGGCTGCAGAACAAGCGGCCGCGGAACGCCCGTAGGGATTCCGCAAGGAGAGGATATCATGAGCCATCTATCGCATTCCGACACCATCGGCGCGGCGCTGGCACGCGCTGCGAGAAAATATCGGGGCCGGACGGCGTTGATTTTCGGAGACCGTTCCTGGTCTTATGACGACATCGATCGGGCGGCTGACAATATCGCGTCGGTCCTTTTGAAGGCGGGCTGCGCGAAGGGCGACCGCGTGGCTGCATTCGGGCGCAATTCCGACGCCTATCTGCTCACTTGGTTCGGATGCGCGCGAGCGGGGCTGGTGCATGTCCCGATCAATTACCATCTCCATGGCGAGGCGCTCACCTTCATCTTGCGCCAGAGCGGGGCGCGTGCGCTGGTCACCGACGAAAATTTGATTGCCATGACCGCCGACCTGCGGGATTTGCCGGAACTCGCCATCCGTGGAACTTTCGCCGGCGGTAGCGACCTTGACATGCTGTCAGCCGCCCGAAAGCTGCAGCGAAATATGCCTGATGTTGTCGTAGAGGGCGGCGATCTGGCTCAGATCCAGTATACGTCCGGCACGACTGCTACCCCTAAGGGCGCGATGATGGCGCATCGGGCGATACTGTTCGAATATATGTCCTGCCTGCACGATTTGGATTATTCGGCTGACGATCGCTGTCTGGCCGCGCTTCCGCTTTATCACACCGCCCAGATGCACTGCTTCAGTACGCCCCAGATGTTGGGTGGCGCTCTCACCGTGCTGATCGATGGCCCCGCGCCCGCGCAGGTGTTCGGCTGCATGTCTCGCTATAGGCTTAATTCGCTTTTCGCGCCGCCCACTGTGTGGATCAATCTTCTGCGTCAGCCGGGTTTCGACGAGCATTTCGGATCACTACGCAAGCTTTATTATGGCGCCTCGATCATGCCGGGCCCCGTTCTGGCGGAGATCCGTTCCAGATTGCCGGAAGCCGGTGTCTACAATGTCTACGGGCAAAGTGAGATTGGCCCGGTCGCGACGGTGCTGTCTCCCAGCGATCATGCTCTACGTCCGCTGTCGGTCGGGCGCCCGGTGATCAACGTGGAAACCCGGATCGTCGATGCGGACATGAACGACGTTGCTCCGCACGAGCATGGCGAGATCGTTCACCGATCGCCCCAGTTGCTCAGCGGCTATTGGCAGCGGCCCGATGAGACCGAAGAGGCGTTCCGCGGCGGCTGGTTCCATTCTGGCGATCTCGGATATGCCGACGAGGAAGGATATATCTACATCGTCGATCGCATCCGCGACGTGATCAACACTGGCGGCGTGCTCGTGGCCGGGCGCGAGGTTGAGGATGCTCTGTTCACCCACCCGGCGGTGGCGGAGGTCGCGGTGATCGGTCTGCCCGACCCGCTATGGATCGAAGCCGTCACCGCAATAGTGGTGCTCGCGCCGGACGCGGCGGCCGATGTCGAAGAACTCAAGGCGCATGCGCGATCCAAATTAGCGCCGCATCAGCTTCCCAAGCGCATCATCTTTATCGACGATTTGCCGCGCAACGCGTCGGGCAAAGTGCTGAAGCGGGCATTGCGCGAACAGTTTGCCGCATAGTCCCACTTGGGCGCGCGCCGCCGATCGCGGCGGACCAATGCAGGACGGTTGCACGAATTGCGCAGCAGTTGCGCTGCCAAGGCGGTGCCGCATCCCGAGATCGAATAACGTGACAAAATAAAGAATGCCAAAACACTGGCCAAATCGAATGCAAGCACAAGGGGGTAGAGCATGCGGTTATCTATCGAAAAGCATAAGCGATTGATCGGAATCGGCCTGTTCGCACTGGCGGTTGGCATGGCGCCGCCTGCCGCTAACGCGCAGAGTACGACGGAGCCCGATGGTGCGTCGGACGATATCATCGTTACCGCGCAAAAGGTCGCTGAGCCGCTTTCCAAGATACCCGTGACGATTTCCGCGTTGAGCGCGGAAGCGCTCGAGGATCGCAACTACACGTCCCTTGCCGATTTCACTGGTGCGGTCCCCGGCTTGCAGGTGAACAACTATGTGGGGCAGGCGCGTACCAACATTCGCGGCATTGGCCAGAACAGTCTCAGTCTCGGGGCGGATTCGCAGGTGCCCTACAGCCTCGACGGCGTGTATGTCGGGCAGGCATTTTCCGCAGCCCAGGCGTTCCTGGACCTGGAGCGTGTGGAAGTTCTGCGCGGGCCGCAGGGTACGCTCTACGGACGCAATGCCACCGGCGGCGTGATCAACCTAATCACCCCAAAGCCCAAGGACAAGCTGGAGGCCAAGGCCGAGCTCACCGTAGGCAATTATAATCTGATCCATGGCGAGGCGGTAATCAGTGGTCCGCTCGCAGTCGGCATCAAGGCTCGGCTCGCGGTTGCCGCCGAGGATCGAAAGGGCTATTCCTACAACCTGTTCGATCGCCATCGCTATGATGATTCTACTTGGCAGGCCGCACGCGGCACGCTCGTATTCGACCTTTCCGACGCACTGTCGCTGACCGTCATCGGCGATTACTACCACGCTAACGACGGCTCCTATGCGACGCATCTGTTTGGCAAGTCGCCCGGCAAAGACGTGATTACCGGTGTTTTCCTTGGCGGCCACACGGTTCCCCTCGATGCCGCGGGACAGGCGATCAATCCTCGCCTGCTGAATATCGACACCAAGCCTGAGCATCGCGAGGAGAGTGGCGGCGTGCTCGGTGTCCTGGCTTGGAATTTTACCGACCAGCTCAGCTTCAAGTCGTTGAGCGGCTGGCGCAAGGCCGACCTCTATTTCACCCTGGATTTCGACTCGACCGAAATTCCGTTCGAGGGCCTGGACGCGGGCAAGAACATGTCGGTTTACCAGACGTCCGAACAGTTCAGCCAGGAATTCCAGTTCATTGGTAATCTCGACAGGCTCCGCTGGGTCTCGGGGCTTTATTATTTCCACCAGAACATCGATCCCGGCTTCTTCAGGATTGGCCTCAACTTTGGCGTGCCTACAGCGCCGTTCATCGTTCCGTTGGAGCTTGGCGGCACTGCCAAGACTGATGCCTATGCGGCGTTCGGGCAGGCAACCTATGAGGTCACCGATCGGCTTTCGGCAACCCTCGGGCTGCGATACAGTCACGAAAAGCGCCGCGCCACGCTACGGCAGCTCGTGCCGTTGTTCGGCGGTGCCGCTGATGCCTTTGATGCCGACAAAACGAGCTTCAGCGACCTGTCGCCCAAATTCACACTCGATTATCAGGCGACCGATCAGTTCCTGATCTATGGGACAGTCAGCAAGGGCTTTCAGAGCGGTGGCTTCGATATCAGCGCGCAACCGCCGCTCGCCGCTTATGCGCCTGAGCGTGTCTGGAATTACGAGATCGGTGCCAAGTTCCGTAATCGGTTGCTATCGCTCGATCTGGCGGCGTTCTATTACGACTATACTGATCTGCAGGTTGCCCAGATCGTAAATGGCCTCCCAGTAACGGCTAATGCAGCCAGTTCCGTGATCAAGGGCGCTGAAGCGTCGATCACGGTGCGGCCGGTGCGAAATCTTACCCTTACCGGCAGTTTCTCGATGATCGACTCCAAATTTAAGGACTTCATCAACGTTGATCCGCTTTCCGGTGCGCCCGTGGATCTGGAAGGCAACCGGCTGCCCGGCGCAGCCAAATATTCGGCGAATATCTCAGCCGACTACACTATCCCGCTGGCCAATGGGAACTCGATCGCGCTATTCGGCGAATGGAACTGGCGCGATCGGATATACTTCAGCGAGTTCAATTCGAAGCAGGTGTCGCAGCCAGGCGTAAGCACCATCAACGCATCGATCAGCTTCAATACCGGCGGTGGGCTCTCTTTCGAAGCCTTCGGTAAAAATCTGAGCAACGAGCGGATCGCGGTCGCCAAATATATCACCGGCGCCGGTTATGGATCGATGGTGCTGGGCCAGCTTGCGGCGCCGCGCACCTATGGAATCCGTGCCCGTTATCAATTCTGATAGCGGCCGCGGAAGCTCCCCTATTCCAGCAAGGCGACGGAGATGAACGCTCGAGCAGTGGTCTTCGATCGCGTCGGCGGTCCCGAGGTACTGAGGATCGAAGAGATCCCCATGCCGGTACCGGGGCCTGGCGAAGTGCTGGTCGAAATGCGTGCCATTGGCATCAATCGTGCCGATTCCGCTTTTCGAACCGGTAAATATCTGGTGCAGCCGTCCGGCGCGTCCCGGCTCGGCCTCGAGGGGGCCGGGGTGGTGCTGGACCCGGGCGCAGGCGCTGATCGCTTCGCGCCCGGCGAACGCGTCTGTGTGCTGCCCGCGTTCATCCAGGGCGGCCGCTATGCCACCTATGCTACCCATGCGATCTTTCCCGAAGCGGCTTTGATCGCCGCGCCGGATCAACTGACCGACGTCGAGTCTGCGGCACTCTGGGTCTCGTTCCTCACCTCCTGGGGCGCCATGGTCGAGCTGGGGCGGCTGTCGCGCGGTCAGTTTGTCCTTATCTCGGCTGCGGCAAGCGCGGTCGGGTTGGCAGCGCTGCAGGTCGCCAATCGGGTCGGCGCCGTGCCAATCGCAACTACGCGAACGCGCGCGAAAAGGATATTGCTGGAAAACGGCGGCGCTGCCCATGTCATCCTTAGCGAGGAAAGCGATGTGGGCGCCGAAATCCGGAGGATCACCGAAGGATCCGGATTAAGTGTCGCACTGGATGCCATTGCGGGCCCTTTTACCGAAGCGCTCGTGCCTTGCATGGCACCGGAAGGCGTTATCTTCGTCTATGGCGGCCTGAGCGATCAGCCCATCATGTTCGATCGGCGACCGATCATCGCGAAAGGGATCAGCATGGCAGGATTCACCGTCGCGCAGATTTTGCGGCATATGGATCGCCTTGATCGCGGTGTGTCTTTCATCCTCGAAGGGCTGGCCGACGGCAGCCTGAGCCCGTCAGTGTCGCGCACTTTTGCTTTCGAGGATGTTGCCGAGGCGCACCGCATCATGGATGCCAATACCAACAGCGGGAAGCTCGTTCTGGCCCTTTGACCCAGTGCGCTAACCGTGGTGACCATTTTGATCTTGCTGGAAATCCCCGATTTCCCGGTTGTCGCATAATGTTAGCCATGGAAGCGCGATCAAGATGACGAGGAACGATCGGGCCATGTTGACGTTGCGGTTTGCCATGAATCCAGCCAGTCGGCGATGGTCAATCCTCGGTCGACACCGGGCGCCTGACTTCCGATCCGCCAAGGGCGGCGCCTTTCATCGAGCGCATACCACCTTGCCCGGGACCAAAAGGCGTTGGGGGTGTACTACGAGGATAAATTGTTTACTCTGCCTGTCCAAGAGGGCAGGAATCGTCTTATGCAGATCGCCAGCGAAGGATTTGCGACCGACGATGTAGGCATGTGTCGCGACTATATCTATCGCCACACCGGCACGCATCGTTTCGAGCCGCGTGCCAAGGGGACGTTTTCGACGTTCGAGCATCAGGGCTCGGCGCTTGGCCATATCTCGCTCAACAAGATGGAACTGCATTGCTCGAACGGTTTTACCATCAGCAAGCAAGAGAAAGCGTCCTATTTCTCCTTCCAGTTCGTTCTGGGAGGTGACTGCCGCATCGAGAAGGGGGATGATCGGTTCTGCGCTAAGGCGGGCGATATATTCGTCCTTGCGCCCACCGATGTCGTTCGTGAGGAGTGGTCGGATCTCTGCCGGCAGTTCTTGATCCGCATCTCCGCCGAGCATATCGAGCGGGCGATTGCCGATCGCGTCGGCCGCCGTCCGTCCGATCTGCGTTTCAAGCTGGTAGTCCAGGATCCCGGCATCGCCCCCTGGCTTAATCAGATGCTTCTGATGCTTGCGGACGAACAGACGAGCGCGCTGCTTGGCGATTCGAGCTTGAGCCATCACCTTGAGCAAAGCCTGATGCTGATGATGCTTACCGGGCTCGAGCATAGCGTCTCTTCGGACATGCGCCGTCATGACGTAGGGTTGGCCCCATATTATGTTCGTCGCGTGGAACGCTTCTTCCAGGATAATTTCCGCGAGGAAATCACCATGAAAGATGTTGTGGCCGCAGCGGGGGTGAGCGTCAGGACGATATTCTACGGATTCCAGCGGTGGCGCGGCACGACCCCGATGAACTATCTTCGCGACTTGCGGCTGGACCACGCTCGGACCGAGCTATGTAGTGAGAGCAACCTGCCCGGAGCTGTCAGCTCAGCCGCCATCGCCGCGGGTTTCACGAATTTCGGCCAATTTTCCAAACTTTACCGCGGACGTTTCGGTGAAAAGCCGTCAACCACGGCTATGCGTGCGCGCAACTGAGCATTTGCGCCTCAACGCCGCAAATTGTGAGCGAGTGCAACGAATGGCCGGGGCGGAAGGGGCCGATGGCGTTTCCCTCTGTTAGGAACCGGACGTCTGGGTAATGTCGCTGGCAGGCAGATCGCTCCCAGTTACGGAAGAGCATCGTCCTGCAACGCACGATCATGACGGGCAGTTTCGAATGAGCGATCTTGAGCGACGTATGCGCCGTCTGGAAGCTCTGGAAGCGATCCGCACCTGCATATTCTCCTACGCCGCAGCCGGAGACCGGCACAATGATCCCAAGGTCGTCAGCCGGCTCTTCGCCGAGGATGGCAGCTATGAGATGGTCGGCCTGATGCACGCGATCGGACGCGAAGAGGTCGTCCGGCAGCTCACGGAGATTGGCGAGACATTCGTCCTCTTCTCCTTCCACCACCCTGGCGGTCCCCTCATCGAATTGGCCGATGATGGGCTGACGGCGCGCGCCTTCTGGTGGTGCTGGATACCGGTCCGCGTCTCCAACGGAGATGGGACCTCGTCGACACGATTCGGGGCGGGTCACTATAATGGCCAGTTCAAGGAAGTTGGCGGTGAATGGAAGATTGCCAAGATGAAATTCGAGCCGAAGCTTCAGGCGCCGGTCGAAGCTCCTTGGTCCGAAATCGAAGGAGAATTCGAATGGCTGGTGTAATGGCCATTCGCGTAACAGCGAGTTTCGAAAACGACATGATCGAGATTTGTGAATGCGCCCAGGTCCCGGGCGATGCGGGCCTGCGGGTGGATGTTGCCGACATCGGGGCAGTTGCCGTGTTCCGTCATGAGGGCGGCTACTATGTCACCGACGACAAATGCACGCATGGAGAAGCCTCGCTGTCCGAAGGCGAGGTTTTTGGCGAAGAAGTGGAATGCCCCTTTCACAAGGGCGCGTTCAGTTTCCGCACAGGCAAGCCCACCGCACGGCCATGCCTGATTCCGTTAAAGACTTATCCGGTGCATGTAGCGGATGGCAAAGTCTACATTCTTCTGGATTGATCATGGCAACCGTGTCCATCGAAGAAACTGATGTCAGCTTCGATTGTCCGCCGCATGAGACGATCCTGCGCTCCGGGCTGCGGCACGGCCTAGGTATGCCGTATGATTGCAGCGTCGGCACATGTGGCGAATGCAAAATCCAGCTGGTCGACGGCAAGCTGCAGGACAATGGCGGGCCACGGCCCGCCGGCCTGACCGAGCGTGACGTGGCGCGGGGCCGGGTGCTGGCGTGTCAATCGGTCCCCGACGGAGACTGCACGATCGGAGTCCATCTGGAAGACCGTTACGCGCGGGACATTCCGCCCGATTATCATAGTGCGCGTCTAGTGAGCGTGGAGTCGGTCAGTCCGGAGATGATGCTGTGCAGCTTCGCGACTCAAAGCAGTGCCGCTTATCTGCCGGGTCAATATGCCCGGCTGCAGATCCCTGGCACAAGCCAATGGCGCGCCTTTTCGATGGCCAACCTGCCGAATGAGGCTGGCGTGTGGGAATTCCTGATCCGCGTTGTTCCCGGTGGGCTGGCGTCTGAATATCTGTTCGGTTCCGGCCGCACAGGCGAAACCTTTCTTATGGATGCGCCCTACGGCAATGCCTATCACCGCACTGGCGGGCGACATGTCGTCTGTATCGCCGGCGGTGCGGGACTGGCGCCGACATTGGCGGCTGCCCGTTCCGCGGCAATCGATCCCGCCTGTGAATCCATTCTCTTCGTCTATGGCGGGCGCAACCCCGCAGATCTATGTGCAGAACGATTCCTGTCTACGTTCGACCGGCCTGGTCTGGCAGTTGAATATAGCAGCATAGTGTCCGGCGATTGCCCCGAGTGGAATGGGCCGAAAGGTTTTGTCCACGAGCATCTGGAAGGCCGGTTGGAAGCCTTGAAAGAGGCGGCCGACTATTATGTGGCTGGGCCTCCCGCCATGGTGGATGCCGTACTGACCACGCTCGCCACCAATGCGGCCATTCCTCACGATCGCATCTTCTACGATCGGTTCTTCTAAACCGCCGGAGAGGCCGCTCTATGCGCAGCGCTTCCTGGGCGAATCTGACTAGAATTGTTGCTATCCCGGCTCGATAGGGCCGGCAGTTCCGTTGTGGATTTTAATCCGGTCGGTCGTCAGCGAACCCTCGCAGAGGGCGGCGAAAAGGGGGTGCAGCTCCTAAAATGCGATCGACACGCCACACTCAAGCCGCTCGCGTTTCTCCCAGCCGCGCCTGAATTGCCTTTGCGCAACTGACAAGCTCGGGCGGCGGTCGCTTCAGATGATCACGTGAGCCTGCCATCGACAATGAGATCGCGGCGAGGACGCGGCCGTCGTCGCGTTGAAGAGGCAGTGCGATGCAGAACAGCCCGTCCGCGATTTCCTCGTCGTCCGTGGCATAGCCGTCGAGCTTGGCACGCTGCAACACTGCCCTGATCCGCTCGGGTTCGACGACGGTCTGCGCAGTCAACGCCACAAATGGGCCCGCGGCCAGATAGGCCTCCTGTTTCACAGCATCCATATGTGCGAGCAATACCTTCCCGATCGCTGAGCAATAGGCCTCGAGCTGGCCACCCTCGCGGGTGAACAGTTTTGCGCCATGGCCGCTCTCCTTCACCAGATAGGTGACCATGTCGTCGCCCCAGACGCCAAGATGCGCGGTTGCCCGGGTCTTGCGAGCCAGGCGGCGCAGCAGCGGTCGGGCGGCATCGGCGAGAGTCGCGTTGGGATCGTTACCCGCCGCCAGATCGATCAGGGTCAGGCCCGCTCGATAATGGCCACGTCGGGCCGGTGCGATGAGCCCGCGTCGTACCAGCAGCGCTGCCATACGATATGCCGTGGAAGAGGGCAGGCCGATATCCATCGCGATTGCGCTGAGCGGACGGGCACCGCCATTGTGGACCAGCGCCTCGAACAGGTCGAGGGTCCGGCCGATCGCGGCTGTGCCGGCCAACGCGAAGGATGGGTGCTCCATCCTCCCATATTATGAGAGGATGGAGCCTTTAGCAAATTGCTTGCCAAGGGCATGGAGGGTTATGCTTCGCTGACAGCAAATGCTTGGGAGCAGGAAGCTTTGGCGAGTCTGGAGAACACCGCGGCGGCTTTGCGTGCAGCCTATGGCAAAGGTGCTATCGCGCCGCTGCGTGATGTGCTGGAACCTACCGATGTCGTCGGCGCATACGCCGTGCAGGCGATCAACACCCGCCATTGGGTCGATGCCGGACGGCGAATTGCGGGGCGCAAGATCGGGCTGACCGCCAAGGCGGTGCAGGCGCAGCTTGGTGTCGACCAGCCCGATTTTGGCGTCCTGTTCCACGACATGGCGATTGCTGACGGTGGCGTGCTAGCGGCTTCAAAGGTGCTGCAACCCAAGGCCGAGGTTGAGATAGCCTTGGTGATGGGCCGTGACCTCGATCTCGTCGATGCCACTCCCGATACCGTCGCGGCGGCAGTTGAATATGTCGTCACGGCGATCGAGATCGTCGACAGCCGGATCGCCGATTGGAAGATCACCTTTGCCGATACGGTGGCCGACAATGGGTCGTCCGCTTTTTATGTGCTGGGCGAGGACCGCAAACCACTCGCCGGCCTCGATCTATACACATGCGGCATGGTGCTGGAGGTGAACGGCTTAGTCGCTTCACTGGGGGCGGGTGCTGCCTGCCTGGGCCATCCGCTCAATGCCGCCGCCTGGCTGGCGCGCACCATGGCCGGTCTCGGTGAACCTCTGCGGGCGGGCGATGTCGTGCTGACGGGCGCATTGGGACCGCTGGTGCCACTAAATCCCGGCGATGCCGTGATCGCCAGGATCGGTGGGCTGGGCAGCGCATCCTTTCGCTATGGTGGAGATGCGTGATGGCCGCAAAGATGAAGGTCGCGATCATCGGATCGGGCAATATCGGCACCGATCTGATGATCAAGATCATGCGCCATTCGGACGTGCTGGAGATGGGCGCGCTGGTCGGTATCGACCCCGACAGCGATGGCCTGAAGCATGCGGAGCGCATGGGAATCGCGATCACCCACGATGGCATCGAAGGGCTGCAGCGGCTCGCTGTATGGCGCGAAATTGGCATAGTCTTTGATGCGACTTCGGCGGGCGCGCATAAGCAACATAGCGATATCGTCACCGGAGCCGGCAAAGTGATGATCGATCTCACCCCCGCCGCGATCGGGCCCTATGTCATCCCGGTCGTCAATGGCGACGAGCATCTCGACGCGCCGAATGTCAACATGGTGACCTGTGGGGGGCAGGCTACGATCCCGATCGTGGCCGCGGTCTCCGCGATCGCAACGGTCCATTATGCCGAGATCGTGGCGTCGATCTCGTCAAAGAGCGCGGGGCCTGGCACCCGCGCCAATATCGACGAGTTCACGGAGACGACCAGCCTTGGCATCGAGAAGGTCGCTGGCGCGGCGCGGGGCAAGGCGATCATCGTCCTCAACCCCGCCGAACCGCCGCTGTTGATGCGCGACACGGTCTTCACCCTGTCCTCGGGGGCCGAGGAGGCCGAAATCGAGGCGGCGATCGTCGCGATGGTGGCAAAGGTGAACGCATATGTACCGGGCTACCGGCTGAAGCAGAAGGTGCAGTTCGAACGGTTCGGATCGAACAATCCCGTGCGCATCCCCGGCCTCGGTACGTTCGAGGGGATCAAGACCAGCGTGTTCCTCGAGGTCGAGGGGGCGGCGCATTATCTGCCTGCCTATGCCGGCAATCTCGACATCATGACCTCGGCCGGCCTCGCCACCGCCGAGAAGATCGCCACCCGGCGGTTGCGGAAGGAGGCCGCGTGATGGGCTTGGATCCGACTCAGACCAAGCTCTACATCCAGGATGTAACCCTGCGCGATGGTATGCATGCCATCCGCCACCAATATGGCATCGACCATGTCCGCAAAATTGCCAAGGCGCTTGATGATGCGGGCGTGGACGCGATCGAGGTGGCGCATGGTGACGGACTGAATGGCGGCAGTTTCAACTATGGCTTCGGCGCCCATACCGACTGGGAATGGATCGAGGCTGTGGCCGATGTCGTCGAGCATTCGATACTGACGACCTTGTTGCTGCCCGGCATCGGTACGGTGCACGATCTCAAGCAGGCCTATGGTCTCGGCGTCCGCTCCGTCCGCGTCGCCACCCATTGCACCGAGGCCGATGTGTCGAAGCAGCATATCAAGGCGGCCCGCGACCTAGGCATGGATACGATCGGCTTCCTGATGATGAGCCATATGATCGAACCCGAGGCGCTAGCCCAGCAGGCCAAGCTGATGGAAAGCTACGGCGCGACGTGCGTCTATGTCACCGACAGTGGCGGGGCGATGGACATGGACGACTATCGCGCGCGCTGCGAGGCCTATGACCGGGTGCTCAAACCTGAGACCCAGCGCGGCATCCACGCCCATCACAATCTGTCGCTCGGCGTCGCCAATTCGATCGTCGGCGTGCAAGCTGGTGCGATCCGTGTCGATGCGAGTCTGGCCGGGATGGGCGCGGGTGCGGGCAATACGCCGCTTGAGGTGTTCATAGCCGCCGCCGAGCGCAAGGGCTGGCTGCATGGCTGTGATCTCTACAAGCTGATGGACGCCGCCGAGGAACTGGTGCGGCCGTTGCAGGATCGTCCCGTGCGGGTCGATCGCGAGACGCTGAGCCTCGGCTATGCCGGGGTCTATTCTTCCTTCCTGCGCCATGCCGAGAAGGCGAGCGAGGATTATGGAATTGATACCCGCAAGATCCTGGTCGAGCTCGGCCGGCGCCGCATGGTCGGCGGCCAGGAGGACATGATCGTCGATGTTGCGCTTGATCTGGCGAAGCAAGCTTGATCTGCATCTTGCAAGACCATAGCCGAGCGGATCGTCGAGCAGTGCCATGCGCTTGGGGTCGTGGCGGCCATCGCACCGCGGACTTCTGCTATCGATGCTGATATTGAAGGTGGCGCCAGCGTTGATCACGGGTAATCCCGTTATCGAAAACCCGCGCCAACCACGTCGCGCACGACAATTCTGCTCGGCGAAATCGCCGCTGGTATCTAGCCGTCCCGCGCTTTTCAGAGACTGTGCTCACGCACTTCATCCTCGTCAGCTCTGAAGGAAAATCTTCATGAAAGCTTTATTGTGCACGGGGTTTGGCCCACCGGAGTCATTGGTCATCCGTGAGGTCGAACGGATCGCTCCGGCGGCCGGGAAGGTCGTGATCGCGGTCAGGGCCTGCGGCATCAACTTCCCCGACGCGCTGATTATAGAAAACAAATATCAGTTCAAACCCGAGTTGCCTTTCTCTCCAGGTGGAGAGGTAGCCGGAGTCATCACCGCAGTAGGTGCTGGCGTCCAGGGCTGGTTGGTGGGCGATGAAGTGATCGCCTTCGTCCTGTGGGGTGGTCTGGCCGAAGAGGTCGCCACGGATGCCGGTAATCTGATGCCAAAACCCGAAGGCTTGTCCTTCGAAGAGGCCGCCGGGTTCCTGCTCACCTATGGCACGGCGTTTCATGCGCTTTGCGATCGGGGGGGATTGAAGGCGGGCGAGACCTTGCTGGTGCTAGGTGCCGCCGGCGGAGTCGGTACGGCGGCGATCCAGATCGGCAAGGGACTGGGTGCGCGCGTGATCGCAGCGACATCGTCAGAAACGAAAAATAACCTTTGCCGCGACCTCGGAGCGGACGCGTGCATCGATTACTCGACCGGAGATATGAAGGGTGAGCTTCGCGAACTTACCAGAAACGAGGGCGTCAACATGGTCTTTGATCCAGTCGGAGGTCCGATTTCCGAGGTCGCGCTTCGATCGATTGCCTGGAAGGGGCGGTATATGGTTCTGGGCTTCGCTAGTGGCGAAATCCCGAAGATTCCTCTCAATCTAGTTCTTCTGAAAGGCGCAGCCATAATCGGTGTCTTCTGGGGTGCGTTTTTTGATCGTGACGCCGGCGAGCGGGCCGCTCATCTTGCCGGGCTGCGGAATTTATATGATCGTGGTCTGGTGCATCCCCATATCTCAGCCGTTTACCCGCTGACGGAAGCCGCCCAGGCCATTCGTGATCTGCGGGATCGGCGAGCGACCGGCAAGGTCGTGGTGACCATCGCATAGCTCCCCAGGCGCGTCTGATTTTATCGATCGTTCTTAACACGAGTGCGTTCGCGTCGTCAGACGAACGCTGTAGGCGTCGAAGCTCGCTTTAGCAGTCGAGCGTCGTGTCGCGCTCCCATTGCGTGAGGTGGCGCGCATAATCGTTCCACTCATTATGCTTGAGCTTTAGATATGCCGGCACGAAATCACCAAGCGCCGCAGTGAGGACCTCTGATGCCTCGAGCGCGCGCAGGGAGTCGAGCAGGTTCAGCGGAAGCTTCTTCACGTCGCCGACCTTATGTCCTTCGGTGTACATGTTGATGTCGAGACGCTTGCCCGGGTCGCGGTCGTTGTCGATCCCGTCGAGCCCGGCGGCAAGCACGGCTGCCGGCATCAGATAAGGGTTGGTCGCGCCGTCGGCCAGGCGAAGCTCGAACCTGTCGCCCTCGGGCACCCTGATCATGTGAGTCCGGTTGTTGCCGGTCCAGGTCACCGAATTCGGAGCCCAGGTGGCGCCGGAGAGGGTGCGCGGCGCGTTGATCCTCTTGTAGCTGTTGACCGACGGATTGAGGATCGCGGCCAGTGCGTCGGCGGAATTGATGATGCCTCCGATGAAGTTGAGGCCGAGCTGCGACAGGCCGGCCGGATCGTCGTCGGCGATGAACGCATTGTCGTCTCCGCGCCACATCGAAACGTGCATGTGGCAGCCATTGCCGGTCAGATGCACGAACGGCTTGGGCATGAAGGTGGCGCGCAGGCCATGTTTCTCGGCGATCGATTTCACCATATATTTGAAGAAGGCATGGCGGTCGGCGGTGATCAGCGCATCGTCGAATTGCCAGTTCATCTCGAACTGGCCGTTCGCGTCCTCATGGTCGTTCTGATAAGGTTGCCAGCCGAGCGCGAGCATGCAGTCGCAGATTTCTGTGATGACGTCGTAGCGGCGCATCAGCGCCAGCTGGTCGTAGCAGGGCTTGACCTGACTGTCGGCGCTGTCTGCGATCGTCGATCCGTCGGCCGAGATGAGGAAGAACTCGCATTCGACGCCAGTCTTCATCTGAAGGCCCTTTTCCGCCGCACGCGCGATTTGCGCCTTGAGCAGGTTTCGCGGCCCATGCTCGACCGGCTGGTCGTTCATCCACAGATCGGCGGCGAGCCAGCCCACCTCGGGTTTCCAGGGAAGCTGGATCAAGCTCGCCGGGTCGGGCCGTGCGAACAGGTCGGGATCGGCAGGGGTCATATCGAGCCAGGTCGCGAAGCCGGCAAACCCTGCGCCCGATTTCTGCATTCCCGCGATCGCGGCGGCAGGAACGAGCTTGGCGCGCTGACTGCCGAACAGGTCGGTGTAGGAGATAAGAAAATATTTGATCGATTGCTTCTCAGCAATCTCGGCAAGACTTATCGACATTCCAATCCCTCCCTGTGACATGCGGACCGCGTCAGTGTTCAATCTGCTCTAGCCGACTCACTAGAGATCGGCCCCGCCGGGGATCCAGTTGGTGCCCGCCAGCGGGATGCGCGCCATCGCGGCGGCCTCGATGGTCAGAGCGACGAGATCCTCGGGCTCAAGATTGTGAAGGTCGCTCTTGCCGCACGCGCGCGCGATGGTCTGCGCCTCGAGTGTCAGCACGGCGAGGTAATTGGCGAGACGGCGGCCCGCGGCAACCGGATCGAGCCGCGCCGCAAGCACCGGATCCTGGGTGGTGATCCCTGCCGGATCGCGTCCTTCGTGCCAATCGTCATACGCGCCCGCCGTCGTGCCCAACGCGCGATATTCCTGCTCGAGCGCGGGATCATTGTCGCCCAGCGCCACGAGCGCGGCGGTGCCGATCGCCACCGCGTCCGCACCGAGCGCGAGCGCCTTGGCGACATCGGCGCCGTTGCGGATGCCGCCCGACACGATCAGCTGCACCTTGCGGTGCATGCCCAGCTCCTGAAGCGCCTGCACAGCCGGCCGGATCGCGGCGAGGATCGGGATGCCGACATGCTCGATGAAGACCTCCTGGGTCGCCGCGGTGCCGCCTTGCATGCCGTCGAGCACGACCACGTCGGCACCCGATTTCACGGCGAGCGCGACGTCATAATAAGGGCGGGTGGCGCCGATCTTGACGTAGATCGGCTTTTCCCAATCGGTGATCTCACGCAATTCCTCGATCTTGATCTCGAGATCGTCGGGGCCCGTCCAATCGGGATGACGGCACGCCGAGCGCTGGTCGATGCCCTTCGGCAGATTGCGCATCGCCGCGACGCGGTCCGATATCTTCTGGCCGAGCAGCATGCCGCCGCCGCCCGGCTTTGCGCCTTGCCCCACCACGACCTCGATCGCATCGGCCTTGCGCAGATCGTCGGGGTTCATGCCGTAGCGCGAGGGAAGATATTGGTAGACCAGCGTCTGCGACTGGCCGCGCTCTTCCGGCGTCATGCCCCCGTCTCCGGTGGTCGTCGATGTTCCGGCGATCGACGCGCCGCGACCGAGCGCTTCCTTGGCCTGCGCCGAAAGCGAGCCGAAGCTCATGCCGGCAATCGTGACCGGGATCTTGAGATGGATCGGCTTCTTCGCGAAGCGGGTGCCGAGCCAGACGTCGGTCGAGCATTTCTCGCGATAGCCTTCGAGCGGATAGCGCGAAATCGACGCGCCGAGGAAAAGCAGATCGTCGAAGTGGGGAAGCTGACGCTTCGTGCCCGCGCCCCTGATGTCATAGATGCCTGTCGCGGCTGCGCGCCGGATCTCGGCCATCGCTCTCGGATCGAAGGTCGCGGACTGGCGCGGCGGCGTCTGGGGGATGTGCGTCAGGTCCATCTAGGCGAAATCCTCAATATGCTGCGGCATTGTCGACGTGGAAATTGTAGAGCGTGCGCCCGGAACCATAGCGCTTGAACTGCTCGGGTCTGACGCCGTCGTCGATGCCGGCGCTGTCGAGCAGCGTGCGAAGCTCCGCGAGATGCTCCTCGCGCATCTCTTTCTCGACGCAGTCGGCGCCGAGGCCGCGCACCGTTCCCCGCACGAACAGCCTGGCTTCATAGATTGAATCGCCGAGCGCCTCGCCGGCGTCTCCGAGCACGACCAGCGTCCCGGATTGCGCCATGAATGCGCTCATCGGGCCGATCGAGCCTTTGACGACGATGTCGACGCCCTTCATCGAGATGCCGCAGCGCGCCGAGGCATTGCCCTCGACGACCAGCAGGCCGCCCTGCGCGGTCGCGCCCGCCGCCTGGCTGGCGTCGCCTTTGACCACGACTTTTCCCGACATCATGTTCTCGGCGACGCCGACGCCTGCGTTGCCGTCGATGACGATCGTCGCCTGCTGGTTCATGCCGCCACAATAATAACCCGCGTGACCGGCGATCTCGACCGTGATCGGAGCGTCCAGCCCTACCGCGAGCGCGTGTTGCCCTTGGGGATTCTCGACCCGCCACAGCGTCTCGTTGGTGTCGGGTGTGAGCGCATGGAGCGCGTTGTTGAGCGCGCGGCGGCCGGTTTCGGCCAGGTCGATCACGCGCATCAATTGTGCTCCCACACGTAGACGCACGCCGGTTCGGGTTCGAACACTTTGGCGCCCTCGATGCCAGGAAGCCCGACCAGCGCACGATATTCCGAGGCGAACGCCACATATCGGTCGGTCTCGGCCATCACCGCCGGCTTGCACGAGATGGGATCGCGCAGCACGGCAAAGCCGCTTTCGGTTCCGACGACGAACGTGAAGAAGCCATCGAGGTCGTCAAGGCTGGCTTCCAACGCTTGCGCGAGGCTGGCTCCGCCCATTAGCTTCCAGCTGAGGTAGCCCGCGGCGACCTCGCTGTCATTGTCGGTCGCGAAGTTGATACCCACAGGCTTCAACATTCGGCGAAGGCTATAGTGGTTCGAAAGCGAGCCGTTGTGGACCAGGCACTGGTCGGCCCCGGTCGAAAAGGGATGCGCTCCGGCGGTCGTCACCGCACTCTCCGTCGCCATGCGGGTGTGGCCGATGCCGTGGCTTCCCGACATCGCGGGCAGGCCGAATTGCGTCGCGACGTCGGCGGGAAGGCCGACTTCCTTGTAGAGCTCGATCCGGTGTCCGCTGCCGATGACAGCAAGATCCGGCCGGTTGGTGGCGAGCCAGGCGCGGACCACGTCCTCGTTATCGTTGGGGAAGGAGAGCACCAGATGGGTATGGCGCACCGTTCCTTGCGCATATTGCGTCAGGCTATCCACGACTTCGTGAAGCCGCGTGCCGCGCACCGTCAGCTTCAGATGGTTCGCGTCGCCGGCGCCGTAGACCGCAAATCCCGCGCTGTCCGGCCCACGGTCGGTCATCACCTCGAGCATCTCGGCGAGGAGCGCGCCAAGCTCCGGTTCGAGCGCCTTGTCCTTCAGGAACAGCCCAACAATTCCGCACATATTTCCCTCGATGTCTGCCCGCTTTCGGTAGCTAACATCCAGGGCAACTGTCAATCAGTGAGAAAAAGATATTCCCATCAGGAAAGTACTAACTCACGTCCTGGGGTAGACGATGATCGAGAGGAAGCGGGTGTCGGCGCCGGCCAGGCTTTCCGGGCCGTGCAGCGCGCTACTGTCGAAGAGCAGCGAATCGCCAGGCTTCAAATGATAGATCTCCGAACCGTGACGGTAATCGACTTCGCCTTCGAGCATGTAGATGAACTCGATCCCGCTATGCCGGAAGCCGGTATGCGCCGCAGCGTCCTCCTTGAGCGTGATCAGATAAGGCTCGACGACGACATCGCCGCGCAGCACGTGGCCGAGCAATTGATAGACATGGCCGACCTTGGTGCCGCGACGATCGATGCTGACCCCCGACCCGGCCGGAACGTAGGAGCAGTCCTGCCTTTCCTCGAATGAGGCGAACAGGCTTGAGAGGGGCACCTGGAGTACGGTCGAGATCGCCTGCAGCGTGCCGAGCGACGCGGAAATCCCGCCATTTTCGATCTTCGACAGCATGCCGTTCGAGATTCCCGCGGCGCTTGCCAGATCGGCGACCGACAGATCCTGCTGCCGTCGGATCGTGCGGATCTGGTGCCCGAGCGCGCGTTCCAGATTGCGCTCCGGAGCCTGCGGTGCGGACGACCCGGTTCGAGGTCCGTAATTGTCTGGAAGTAGCTGCACCTTCGCCTCGTCGGAATGTCTGACCATCGGTGCCGCCTTTGTGTCGATGCATCCTTTGAGTAAACTTTTTTTTCGCGAAGAACATCGGTCCCGGGGCGCAGGTCATTGAATCGGAACCGGCGGAACGAGGGTCGGCCGCGCGGCATAACGCGCGTCGAGCGGTAAGCGGGTCGGCGACGAAGCTTTCGCCGCGTCGACCGTGTTGCGCAGCAGACAGGCGATCGTCATCGGTCCGACGCCTCCGGGAACGGGGGTGATCGCGCCGGCGACCGCCGCCGCTTCGTCGAACGCGACGTCGCCGACGAGACGCGCCTTGCCGTCTTCGCCAGCGACGCGATTGATACCGACGTCGATCACGATTGCACCGGGCTTTATCCAGTCACCACGGATCATCTCCGCGCGCCCTACGGCGACGACGAGGATGTCCGCGCCGCGCACGAGCGAGGCGACGTCGGTCGTGTAGCGATGCGCGATCGTGACCGTGCAATCTTCCTTGAGCAGAAGCTGCGCCATCGGCCTGCCGACGATGTTCGACCGGCCGACGATCACCGCGGACAAGCCCCTGAGATCCTTGCGCACCTTCTTGAGCAGGATGATCGCTCCAAGCGGCGTGCAAGGCACCAGTCCGCCGCTTCCCGACGCAACCAGCCCGACGTTCAGTGGATGAAAGCCGTCGACATCCTTGGCCGGATCGATCGCCTGCAGCACCTTCTCGCTGTCGATATGGCGCGGCAACGGCAGTTGGACGAGGATGCCATGCACTCGGGGATCGGTGTTGAGGCTCGCGATGAGCGCGAGCAGCTCGGCTTCGGATATGTCGGCCGGAAGGTCATGCTTGAACGAGGCCATGCCGACTTCGAGCGTCTGCTTCGCCTTGGATCTGACGTAGACGTGGCTCGCCGGGTCGTCGCCGGCAATGACGACGGCAAGGCCGGGCGTGATGCCGCGCTCGGTGAGCAGGCTAACTTCGTGCGCGATTTCGGAGCGGATTTCGGCCGCGACGGCTTTGCCGTCGATGAGCATTGCGGTCATCGGTCAATCGCGGAATATGATGGTTTTGGAGCCATTGACGAGCGAACGGCCGTCGAGGTGAAAGCCGACCGCGCGCGCCAGCACGCGGCGTTCGATGTCACGGCCCTTGCTGACAAGATCCTCGGGGGTGTCGTGGTGGCTGATCCGCTCGACATCCTGCTCGATGATCGGCCCCTCGTCGAGGTCGGCGGTGACATAATGGGCGGTCGCGCCGATCAGCTTCACCCCGCGCGCATGGGCCTGGTGGTAAGGCTTCGCGCCCTTGAACCCCGGCAGGAAGCTGTGGTGGATGTTGATGCAGCGGCCGGCGAGAAACGACGCGAGATCGTCCGACAGGATCTGCATATAGCGCGCGAGCACGACGAGATCGGCGCTCGTCGCGATGGCGATCTCCTTGATCTGCTGCTCTTGCTGCGCCTTGGTGTCCTTGGTGACCGGAAGGTAATGGAACGGAATGGCCCCGAAGCCGATCTCGGAATAGGTCGCCAGCGGATGGTTCGAGATGACGCCGACCACGTTCATCCGCAGCTCGCCGATGCGGCAGCGATAAAGCAGATCGATCAGGCAATGGTCGAACTTGGAGACGAGCAGGAGTACCTTGGGTCGCTCGTCGCGCCGCCGCATCGCCCAGTCCATGCCGAACTGCTCCGCGATCGGAGCGAAGTCGGCCAGCAGCCGTGCCGGATCGCGACCTTCGGGAAGGCTGAACACGATCCGGGTGAAGAAGGTCCCGGTTTCGGTGTCGTCGAATTGGTGCGCTTCCATGATGTTGCCGCCATGGCTGAATAGCTCGGTCGTGACGCGCGCGACGATGCCGGGCTGATTGGGGCAGGACAGGGTGAGAAGGTAGGCCGAGCCGGTCATGCAAGTTCCTCGGATGCGGTTCGTGGGTGATTCACAAGGCTGCGGCAGAAATCGCGAGCCAGTGGCGGAAGCTCGCTTCGAAGCTTCTGAAGACGGCGACGTCGTAGGCGGGGGCGTCACCGATCTGCCAGATGATGACCCCGATATGCGCGATCACCGTCGTCGCGGCCGAGCCGGCGGCGAAGGCCTTCGGATCGAGATCGATCGAGGCACCGCGCTGCAGGATCGTGCGCGCGCCCGGTCCCTCGAGGCGAAAGACGACATAGGCGCCGCTCTGGTCCGATACCGCCGCATGCCCCGCTAGCCGGCCGGCCAGCGTGTGTGCCCAAGTCGGCGCGGCATCGGCCGTGACGGCAAGCCAGGCAGCCGGCGCTGTGCCGATCAACAGGCTGTCGGCTCCCTCCACCCAGGCTGAGCTGGGGGGAAGCGCGGCCGCTCCGAGAGCGGTAGCGAGTGCCGCAGGGTCGCCGTCCCTCGAGGCCATAATCGTGGCGATTCCGAGGCCGTCGCGGCGCGTGATGTGGATGTGCTCAGCCACGGAGACGCGTCCCCTCCGGATCGAGGAAGACGGGGTTGCAGATTTCCACGGCCACATCGGGACCCCGCACCGGATCGTGCGCGACGATCGTCTCGCCGTACCGGCCGGGGCCGCCAGCAAGCAAAGCCAGCCCGATCCAGTGGCCGAGAACAGGCGAGAATGCGACCGAGGTGACGAAGCCCTGATCGCAATCGGCGACAGGGCGAACGCCCTCTGGCAGCAGATGCGCGCCGGCACGAAGGCGTACATCGGGCTCCTTGGGTCTGATGCCAACCAGCGAGGGCCGGGCAGGATCGAGCAGGGCCGGGCGATTTGCCATCACGCGGCCGATGAAATCTTTCTTCTGCGACATCATCCGCGCCATGCCGAGGTCGCGTGCCGTCGTTTGCCCGTTGAGCTCGTTGCCGGCGGCATGGCCCTTCTCGATCCGCATCACGCCGAGCGCTTCGGTCCCGTAGGGCGTGACGTCGAAAGCGCTGCCGGCCTCGAACAGGGCGCGGACGAGGCGGTCGCCGAACGAGGCCGGCACGCTGATCTCATAGGCGAGCTCGCCCGAGAATGAGAGGCGGAAGAGCCGCGCCGGCGCGCCCATCCATTCGAACTCCGTCGCGCCCATGTACGGGAAGTTCTCGTTGGACAGGTCAAGCGAAGGCAGCAGCTTCTGAAGGAGCATGCGTGAGCGTGGTCCTGCTACCGCATAGGTCGACCACTGCTCGGTGACAGAAGTCGCTTGCACGTCGAGCTCCGGCCACAGGACCTGCCGTGCGAAATCGATATGCTGCATCACCCGAGCCGCGTTGACGGTCGTGGTCGTCACGAAGAAGCGATCCTCCGCGAAGCGCGTCGTGGTGCCGTCGTCGAGCACGAAGCCGTCTTCGCGCAGCATCAGGCCGTAGCGCGCCTTGCCTACCGCCAGGGTCGAGAAGGTGTTGACGTAGAGCCGGTCGAGCAACAGCCCGGCGTCGCGGCCGTGAACATCGATCTTGCCGAGCGTGGAGACGTCACAGATGCCGACCCCGCCGCGCGTCGCGTTGACTTCGCGCGCGACCGTATCCGACCAGTCGCGGTCGCCGGGCCGCGCGAACCATTGCGCGCGTTTCCATTGTCCCGCGTCGACGAACGTCGCACCCTGTTCTTCAGCCCATTCGTGGCTTGCGGTGCGCCGCTCGGGCCGGAAATGCCGGCCGCGGTGATGCCCCGCCAACACGCCGATCGCAACCGGCAGATAGGGCGGGCGGGACAGGATCGTGCCGGCCTCGGCAATCGTCTTGCCGGTTGCCGCCGCGAGCACGGCGTGGCCATTGACCTGGCTGGTCTTGCCCTGATCGGTCGCCATTCCCAGGGTCGTATAGCGCTTGAGATGCTCTACCGAGGTGAAGCCTTCGGATGCGGCGAGGTCGATGTCCTTGGCGGTCACATCGTTCTGAAAATCGACGAACGCTTTTCCCGGGCGGCCGCGGACCGGGTGCGGCGGCGACGTCGAGGCCGGTTCCGCCTCCGCCGCAGGGGCTTCGGCGGCGATCGTCACGCCCAGCTCGGAACCCGCCTTGACCGCGGCGGCAATGCCGCTTGCCAGGGCGTCGGCGAGGCTCAAGGCGCCTGCGGCAGCGCCTGCGGGCGTCATCCCCCGTGGGGGCGTATCGAGCAGGAAGGCATTGGCTGAATCCGACCACGACGGACGACAGCCAAGATTGCTGCCGATGCCGATCGACGGATTCCAGCCGCCTGCCATGGCCACCAGATCGACGTTGACCGTATGCGCGCGGCCGCTCGAATCGATGATCGTCGCGGCGCGCGTGCGTCTGCCGGCGACATTGGCGACGGCGGCCTGCTCGAATATCCTGATGCCGGCCCGGCGCAGCCGCTCGGCCGCCGGTGGAGGGCTGCCACGCGCATCGACGACGGCGGCGACGTCGCATCCGGCGGCGACCAGATCCTCCGCGGCGGACCAGCCGCTGTCGGATGTGGTGAAGACCAAAGCGCGCTTGCCGGGCGCGACCGCAAAGCGATTGATATAAGCGGTCACCGCAGACGCCATCATCACGCCCGGCCGGTCATTGCCGCCAAACACGAGCGGCCGCTCGATCGCGCCGGAGGCCAGCAGCGTATGTCGGGCGACGATTTTCCAGAGCCGCTGGCGCGGCTGGCCGGGGAGGGGCGATGCGAGATGATCGCTGACCCGTTCGACTGCGCCATATTCGCCGCCGTCATAGGCCCCGAAAACGATCGTGCGCGGAAGCGACGTTACGTTGGGAAATGTGGCGAGCTCTACGGCGGCCGCATCTGCCCAGGCCGGGCCGTCCATACCGTCGACCTTATGGCGCTCGGCCAGCAGGCGCCCCCCGAACCTTTCGTCCTCGTCGGCGATGATGACGCGAAGACCGGCGCGTCCCGCCGCCCGTGCTGCAGCCAGGCCCGCCGGTCCGGCGCCGATGACAAGCAGATCGCAGAAGGCGTGGCTGCGATCATAATGATCGGGGTCCGGCAGCATCGAGAGCGCGCCCAGCCCGGCGGCGCGCCTGATCAGGGGCTCGTAAACCTTTTCCCAAAAGGCCGCGGGCCACATGAAAGTCTTGTAGTAAAAGCCGGCGACGAAGATTGGCGAGGCCAGCTGGTTGAGCGCCAGCACGTCGAAGGCGAGGCTCGGCCAGCGGTTCTGGCTGGTGGCGACAAGGCCGTCGAACAATGGGATCACGGTCGCGCGGCTGTTGGGCTCGGCGTGTGCACCGCTGCGCAATGTCACCAGCGCGTTGGGCTCTTCGCTGCCGGCCGTGAGGATGCCGCGCGGCCGGTGATATTTGAATGAGCGTCCGACAAGCGGCACGTTGTTGGCGAGCAGGGCCGAGGCGAGCGTGTCGCCCGCGAACCCTGTGTAGGCCTTGCCGTCGAACGTGAAGGACAGCGGCCGCGCGCGGTCGATCAATCCGCCGGTGGCGAGGCGATGGGTCTGCCCCCTCACTGGCTGGATCTCGGGGCGAGTGCCGCGCCTTCGATCTCATGCGTCAGCGTGTCGCGCGTCACTACGAGCCAGTTGCGGCAGCCCTGGGCATGATACCAATGTTCGCGCATCGTCCCAGCGACGTTGTCGCGGAGGTAGACATAGGAAAAGAAAGAGTCGTCGTGGGTCGGCCGCGTCGGACCAGCGTCGCCGCGATAGACGAATTCCTGAATGTCTCGGCTGCCACAATAGGGGCAGGGGATGCGCATGTGCTTTGTCCTTAATGCAGATTGGGGTGCGCCCCGCTGCCCTTTTCGTCGATGAGATGGCCCGTCGCGAAGCGATCGAGACGGTAAGCGGCGGCGACCGGGTGGAGCTCGTCGCGGGCGAGAAGATGCGCGAAGCACCAGCCTGAGGCGGGCGTCGCCTTGAAACCGCCGTAGCACCAGCCAGCGTTGAGATAGAGGCCGTCGATCGGGCTCCTGTCGATGATCGGGGAACCGTCCATCGACATATCGACGACTCCCCCCCAGGAGCGCAGCAGCCGCGCGCGTCCGATCATCGGCATCAAGGCCATTCCGCCTTCGCACACATCCTCGACAACGGGGAGGTTTCCGCGCTGCGCGTAGCTGTTGTAGCCATCGAGATCGCCGCCGAAGACGAGGCCGCCCTTGTCTGACTGGCTGATGTAGAAGTGACCGGCGCCAAAGGTGATTACGCCCGGGATCACTGGCTTGAGCCCTTCGCTCACAAACGCCTGAAGCACGTGGCTTTCGATCGGAAGTCGCAGGCCCGCCATCGCCGCGACCCGCGAAGAATTTCCGGCAACCGCCAGACCGACCTTGCTGGCCGTGATCGTGCCGCGGCTTGTTTCGATGCCGCTGATGCGCCCCCGACTCCCCCTGAGGAACCCGGTCACCTCGCAATTCTGGATAATGTCCACACCGCGGTCGGACGCGCCGCGCGCATAGCCCCACGCAACCGCGTCATGCCGCGCCGTCCCGCCGCGCCTTTGCAGAAGGCCGCCCATGATCGGGAAGCGCGCCTGGTCAAAATCCAGGAACGGCGCCATTGCTCGAACCTCGTCGGCATCAAGCAATTCGGCATCGATGCCGTGCAGGCGCATCGCGTTGCCGCGCCGGGCGTACGCATCGCGTTGAGCATCCGAATGATAGAGGTTGAGCACGCCGCGCTGGCTCACCATCGCATTGTAGTTGAAATCCTGCTCGAGCCCTTCCCAGAGCTTCATTCCCCATTCGTAAAAGGGAGTGTTGCCATCGAGACCGTAGTTGGAGCGGATGATAGTGGTGTTTCGGCCGACGTTGCCGCCGCCGATCCATCCCTTTTCGACAACGGCGACATCGCGGATGCCGTGAGTCTTCGCGAGATAATAAGCGGTGGCGAGGCCATGGCCGCCGCCGCCGACGACGATTACGTCATAATGTGCGCGGGGGGTCGCGTCCCGCCACATTCGCGTCCAGTGGCGGTGGCCGGTGAGCGCGTTCTTCGCGAGGTTAAGGATCGAATAGCGTGTCATGATGCAAGAACCCGTTGATCGGGGAAGTCTGTAGCGCATAAACAGGCAGACGATTGCTCCGAGAGCGACACGATCTGGCCCATGAGCGACAGGCGATGACGAATTCCAATCCTCGCACGCTGGGTCTGCTGTTGATCGATGACTTCGCTCTGATGTCCTACGCTTCGGTCATCGAACCCTTCCGCGCAGCGAATGTGCTTGCCGACACCAATCTCTACGAATGGCTCCATGTGACGGTCGACGGCGGTCCCGCGCGCGCTTCGAACGGCGCAAGCGTGATTGCAGACCGCAAGGTGGGCGAGGCGCTTCAATGCGACACCTTGTTCGTCTTCGCGGCGGGGGATCCGGCCTCCTTTAGCGATGCTGCAACCTTTGCCTGGCTGCGCAAGCTCGCGCTGTCGGGTACGCGGCTCGCCGGTGTTTCCGGTGGACCGTTCCTGCTGGCACGTGCGGGTCTTCTCGAAGGCTATCGTGCGACTATCCATTGGGACCATCAGCTGGCGTTCTTCGAACAATTCCCCGGCGTGACGCTGGATCCCGCGCTTTACGTGGTGGATCGCCGCAGGCTGACCTGCGCCGGGGGCACTGCCGGGCTTGACCTCGCGGTCGAGCTGATCGAGCGCGAGCACGGCTATGATTTGGCGACGCGGGTCGGCGAATGGTTCATTCGGACCGAAACCAGGAGAGCTGACGGGCCCCAGCGCCTCAGCCTTCGTGACCGCTATGCCGTGCATGACGACCGCCTGTTGAAGGTGCTTGCCGAAATGGAGGCGAGCGTCGAGGATCCGCTCTCGCGAAAGGACCTGGCCACGGTCGCGGGGATTTCCGTTCGGCAGCTCGAACGGCTTTTCCTGCTCAACCTCGGCGAGAGCGTCAATGGCGCTTATATGCGGATCCGGCTCGATCAGGCGCACCGGCTGGTTCAAAAATCCGGCATGTCGATCATGACGGTGGCGGTTGCTTGCGGATTTCGCAGTGCAAGCCATTTTGCGCGGGCATACAAGCGGCGCTTTTCTGTCAGCCCATCGCGCCAGCGCGCGACGTGAAAGTGGCCCAGGACGGCTTTGTCAAAGGGCTCTGTCAAAGCAACTTGGCGGGCAGGGGGAGGGCGCTGCTGGCGGCCGCGGATGAGCACGTCCCGGAGCCCGTTTCGCTATTTCAATTCCTCGCCCGAGGTGATGCGCCTGGTGGTGATGTACGTCCGCTTCCCGCTGTTGCTGCGGAATGTTGAGGATCGCTGTTCGAGCGCGGCATCGACCTGTGCCACGAGACAGTGGGGCTCGAGATGAGTTCGCATTAGCCTGACAGCGCCCCACCGCTGCACGTATTTCGTCAATGTCCGCAAGGATTCGAAATCACGCTTAAGCGAGCACCCGATCTAAATCTCTATTTCCCCGCCAGCCATATCAGGCGCCGCCCTCAAATCCGCGGCCAGCAGCAGCGCGATTGCGGCCGGATCGTTTGGCTTCGTACAAGGCCTTGTCAGCGGCCTCGACCAGTAGATCGGCGCTGGTTCCGCGCTGGGGTGTCATCGTCGCGGTGCCGACGCTGACCGTCACCCATTGGCCGGTCGTGGAGGAGGCATGCGGAAGCCGAAGCGCCTCGACCGCTTTGGCAAGTTTCTGCCCGGTTGCAAGGGCATCGGCGTCGGCCATCAGCGGAAACACCAGCGCGAATTCCTCGCCGCCGAAGCGAGCTGCCACGTCGGTATTGCGTTTGCAGCTTTCCTTGACGACGTTGGCGACGCGGCGAAGGACTTCGTCGCCGGCGAGATGGCCATAACGGTCGTTGTACAATTTGAAGTGATCGATATCGATCATCAGCACCGACACCGGCGTCCGCACGCGGCTTGCATGCTTCCATTCCGATTCCAGGCTTTCGTCGAGGTAGCGCCGATTGCTCAGCCCGGTCAGTCCATCGACATTGGTGAGACGCTGCAGTTCCAGATTGCTTTCCATCAATTCCTGCTGGCTGCGCCGGAGTGCACGATAGGCTTCGTCGCGCTGAAGCTGCGCCAGGAAGGCGCTGCTATGATAGCGGATGCGGGCGACCAGCTCGATCGTGTCGGGCAGCTTGACGAGATAATCGTTGGCGCCCAGCCGGAAGGCCTCGCTTTTCACCGACGCCTCTTCCTTGGTCGAAAGAACGATGATCGGTATCTGGCTGGTTGCCGGATCGCTGCGGTACCGCTCGACGAGGTCGAGACCATTGACTCCGGGCATGACGAGATCCTGGAGAATGACGGTCGGCTGCACGCGCTTCGCAGTCTCGAGCGCATGCTCGCAATCCGAGCAGAAGTGAAATTCGAGTTCGGGATGATCGAGCAATGCGCGGCGGACGGCTTCGCCAATGACGACCTGATCGTCAACCAGCAGCACCATGATGTTCTGGCGGAACGGAAGCGCGGCAGCGGCCGCGACGGATGTCAGCGCGTTCATGCGGTGATTTCCTTTTCGACAAGCCGCGGGATAAGCAGATCGACGAGACGCGGCGCAATGGCATCGAGCGGCAATATTTCCACCGCGGCGGAAAGGGCGGCGGCAGCCTTGGGCATACCGTAGACGGCGCTGGTGTCACGATCCTGCGCGATGGTATGGTGGCCACGGTCGCGCAACGCCTTGAGGCCAAGTGCGCCGTCGGAGCCCATGCCGGTCAGCAATATCCCGGTCACGCGGCCCTGCCAGTGGCTGCAGATGCTGCGAAAGAAGACATTGACCGAGGGCCGGTAGATCTCCTCGCTGGGCTGGGGCGTATAGCCAAGCCGGTCGCCTGCCTTGAACACTAGATGATCGCCGGTTCCGGCGAGCAGGACGTTGCCGCGCGACGGCTGGTCGCCCTCACGAGCAAGGCAGACGGGCAGCACACTTTGCTGGTCGAGCCATTCCGCCATGCCTGCGGCAAAGCGTTCATCGACATGCTGGACGATGATGATAGCCGCCGGAAAATCCTTCGGCAGCGCCTTGAGCATTGCCGCGAGAGCCGCTGGGCCGCCGGCCGACGCACCAATCGCCACCAGAGGCGGCGACGACCTGACCGTCTTGCGCGGAAGCTCTTCCAGCGACCGGTCCCCGACCAAATGCTTCAGCGTTGCTATCTTGCCTAGCATCAGCTTCGCGCTCGTCTTCGGATCGGTTGAATCGAGCAATGGCAGGTCGACGGCATCAAGCGCGCCATGGCCCATTGCGGCGAAGGTCCGGCCGGCATTTTCCGCGACGCTGGCAGTGACGATGAGGATTGCGCAGGGGCTCTCGGCCATGATCCTGCGGGTCGCCTCGATACCGTCCATGCGCGGCATGATCAGGTCCATCAAGATCAGGTCGGGCCGATCCGAGGCACACATCCGCACCGCCTCGGCGCCATCGCCGGCTGTCCAGGCAATCTGATGCTCGGGAGCAGCATCGATGATCCGGCGGAGCAATTCGACGGCGAAGGGCATATCGTTGACGATCGCGATTCTCATGATTGGGCCTCGCCGATGAGATCACGCACCGCATCGATCAGCGCATCATTCTGGTAGGTGCCCTTGGTGAGATAATAATCCGCACCTGCATCGAGGCCCCGGCGCCGATCGTCCTCGCGATCCTTGTAGGACAGGATCATCACCGGGAGGGTATGCAGATTGGGGTCCTTCTTGATCAGGCCGACGAGCTGGATGCCGTCCATGCGGGGCATGTCGACATCGGTGACGACGAGATCGAAGTTCCCGCCACGAACCGCGTTCCAGCCATCAGCACCATCGACCGCTACTTCGACGTCATAGCCGTGATGATCGAGCAGCTTCCGCTGCAGTTCACGGACGGTGAAGCTGTCGTCGACGACAAGGATACGCTTGCGCGAGTGTGCCGTCGCGGACTGGCTCTCGCCATCTCCGACCCGGTTCAGCCGGTCGGACGCTGCGAGCTTTTCGATCGAGTGAACCATATCCTCAGCATCAAGAATGAGCAGCGGCGATCCATCCTCCATCAATGCGCCGGCACTTATGTCCTTGATCTTGCCGAGACGCGGATCGAGTGGCTGGACGACGAGTTCGCGCCCGCCGAGAAAGCGGTCGACCGCGACGCCGTACATGCTTTGATGGCTTCCGATCACCACGACCGGGACGCCCTGTTCATCGTGCGCCACCGACCCGCAATCGAGGATCTGATGCGCGCCGACGAGAGCGACCTGCTTGCCGTCGAGCATGAAATGCTGGCGGCCTTCGACCGTGCCGATATCGGCGGGCGCAATCTTGATCGCTCGCAGTATCTGCGCGAACGAAAAGGCGTAGGCCTCGCCGCTGATCTCCACCAGCAAGGCTCGAATAACCGAAAGGGTGAGCGGCAACTGAAGCTGGAAGCGTGTGCCTTCGCCGGGGCGCGATGTAATGTAGACCCGGCCGCCGACCTTCTTGACCATGTCTTGCACCGCGTCGAGGCCGACGCCGCGGCCGGAAATGTGGGTTACCTCATCCTTCATCGTAAAGCCGGGAAGGAACAGGAATTCGAGCAGCTCCGCCTCGCTCAAATTGGCAGCGACTTCTTCGGTGGCGAGCTTGCGCGCGACGACGGTGGAGCGGATTCGCTCGAGATCGATGCCATGGCCATCGTCGCTGACCTGGATCTGCAGCGTGCCGGCGCTGTGATGGGCGCTCAGCGTGATGACGGCTTCCGCCGGCTTGCCGGCGCCGGTCCGCTCGTCGGGCAGTTCGATACCATGATCGATCGCATTGCGAAGCAAATGGCCAAGCGGCGCATCCAGCCGTTCCAATATGTCGCGATCGACCTGGGTAGCCGACCCGGCGACTTCGAGCCGGACATTCTTGCCGAGCGAATGGGCAATGTCGCGAACCATGCGGGGATAAGCGGCAATGCCGTCGGCGAACGGCCGCATCCGCACCATCAGCGCCTGGTCGTACAGCCGGTGCGCCAAAGCAGTCGCCTGGAAATCGGCACTTTCGACGTCGGTGATCCGTTCGCCAAGAAACTGGCGGCACTGGACGATGTTGCGTTCGGCCGCAGTGAGTGCCGCACGCGCCTCGGCTGTGAGCAGTTCGGGCGCAAGCAGGTCGCGAAGCGCGTCGATCGATTGCGCTGTATTTTGCTGCAGGCGCTTGAGCCGGTGAAGCGACTGGCCAAGCGGCTTGAGCCGGCGGGAGTCGACAAGCGATTCGCCGGCGAGATCGAGCAAGCGGTTGAGATTGTCGGCACTGACCCGCATCGCGCGATCGGATGCCGCAGCCCCGGCCAGGGACTCCGCATCGGCGGCCGGCACGGTCTCGGGGGTGACGTCCGGAATGTCCTGTTCCGTTTCAGCGGAGCCTTCCAGCGCAGCATCGAGCAGCTGGACATAAAGATCGGCTTGCGCTTCCCAATCCAGCTCGCCTGCGGGCTGGTCCTCCGCATTGGCAATCATGCCGATCAAGTCGACGCCCTTCAAAAGCACGTCGATCTGCGCGCGGCTGAGCAATGTCCGCCCTTCCTGCGCAGCGACGAACAATTCCTCCATCGCATGGGCAATGATGACACCACCGCCGATGTCCACGATGCGGGCCGCACCCTTGAGCGAGTGGGCGGCGCGCATGCATTCCTCGAGCTGATCGGCGCGGCGGGGATTCTGCTCGAGCGCAAGCAGACCGGCAGTGAGCACCTGGGCCTGGGCCTGGGCCTCGATCTTGAACAGCTCGCGCATCGAGAAATCCCCAAGATCGGCGTTCATGCGATGATCCTGTCGATGGCGGCGAACAGCCGTGCTTCGTCGAGTTTGCCGGCGGTCCGCGCCGGGCCGACGAGCAGCCCGGTCGTGAAACTGTTTTCCGAGCGCGTGACCGTCGCAGGCGGAGGTGCCAGCTCGCCGTCGTGATAGCGCTGTGCGTGCTGGACCTCGTCAACCGGGATCGCGACACGTCCGGTCTCGGATCGAAGCACCAGCAACCGGCGTCGCTTGCTCGCATCGCGCGCGTCATCCTCGGCAACCCCAAGCACGCGACCGAGCGACAAGCAGACGATCAACTCGCCACGGACGTTGGCGATGCCCAGGATCGCGGGATTGCGGCGGTGCGGGAGCGCATGGATCGGCCGTGGCTCGACGACTTCGTCGAAGGCCGCAGTCGCTACCGCAAACCATTCGACGCCAAGCCGGAAGATAACCGCGGAGCGATCCTTCGGCCGATCGGCCACCGCTTGTTCGTTGTAATGAGACGTATCGCTAGAAGCCGCCGGGCGCGCCCGGTCCAGCAATGACATCGCCGCATCGGAATAAGTCGGGCAGTTGCGGCAATGCGCATGCGTCAGAAGCGCAGGACAGCTTTTATCGCCAGCAACGCCAATGCTGTTCCAGCAGCTATGGAGCTGCGCCTGTTCGGTCTCGGACGGATCTAGCGGGCGCATCAGCAGGCCTCCACTTCACCGAGGCGACTGGCCCGTTCACGCATCCGCCGTGCGCCATTGATGTCGCCCGCCCGATCAAGCAATAGCGCAACATGGGCGATCGCATCACGATGTCCGGGGTCGAGATAAAGCGCCTTCTTGTAATAAGCGATGGCCCGCGCAGCATCACCGCCGGCCTCGCTGATCACGCCGAGCAAATGCAATGCTTCCGGCGTCGGCGCGTTCTTGCGCAGATAGGCTTCGCCCTTGGCGAGCGCCCCGGCGATGTCGCCGCGATCGGCGAGAGCATGGATTTCGTCGATCGACGCGGCCGGATGTGCAGCGAGCGCGGAAGGAGCCGGCTTCGGCGGGGCGGCAGGCCGGGTTTTTCGGTACGAAGGAACGCGCGACGGATCCGCGGAAATTTTCTTGCGTGCGACGGGCCCGACAACCGCCGGGGGCGACTTGCGAACCTCCTGCCCGCGGAATGCGAAGGCGAGCGGCATTTTCGCCGAGGCGAAGCCCTCGCCCATCATGAGGCTGGCTTCGGAATGACCGACGAAGATCATGCCATCGGGCGCCAGCATCCGGCGGAGCACGCCGACCGCGCGCCGCTGATCGGCTGCATCGAAGTAAATGAGCAGATTGCGGCAGAAAATCACGTCATAAGCAGCATCGGGTGCGGCGAGCTCGAAGAGATTGCCCTGCGCGAAGCGGACGGTGCGGCACACCTTGTCCGCGAGTTGCCAGCCGGTGCCGCCCGGCGTGAAATAGCGCTCGCGGTAAGCAAGGTCGCTGCCACGGAACGAATTGCGCCCATAGATGGCCTTGCCCGCCTGTTCGAGGGAATGGCGGCTGATATCGATGCCGTCGATCCGGAAATCGCCGGGCCGAAACCCGGCGTCCAGCAGCGACATTGCAAGCGTATAAGGTTCCTCACCGGTGGAGCAGGGCAGACTGAGCAACCGGAGCGGCGTGCCTTCGGCGCGGCGCGGAAGCCATTCGGTCGTGACCATCCTGACCGCCGCAGCAAAGGCCTCGCGATCCCGGAAGAACCAGGTTTCGGGAACGATGACGGCTTCGACGAGGGCTTGGAGTTCGGCCGGGGAAGTGCTGAGCAATTCCCAATAAGCCTCAACATCCGAAATCCGGCAGGACCGGATGCGCGCCTCGACTGCGCGAAGCACAGCCGATGATCCGATCGACGCAGCATCGAGGCCGATCGACTCCTTGAGCAAATGTTCGATGCGAGTGACGATCATGGCCTGCCGGCATCCCCGACAAGCAACAGATCGGCAGGAATTTCAGACAGCAACTGGTCAGTATCGAGCATCTGGACCAGGCCGCGCGGGCCGGGCGCGAACGGTGTGAATGCATCGGGCTCGCAGCGCATCGTCTGGGTGGCACTTTCGACGATCAAACCGAGTAGAAAGTGCCGTTCCTCACGTTCGATCGTGACGAGGACGATCCGAGTTCCCATGCGGTCGGGAGCCGGCCGGCCCAGCTGTAGCTGGCCAAGATCAATCACCGGAATGAATGTGCCACGGTAGCTGATCAAACCGCCGCACGCGCTCGCAACCCCGCCGATCTTCTGCACGTCCAGAAGCGGCAGGATTTCGACGATGCGATCCGCGGCGAGAGCGAAGCCCTGATCACCGACCTGAAAAGCTAGGAAGAGCATGGCTAGGACCCGCTAACTGGAAAGATCAGGCGGCATCCAGCCTGAAGCGAGAGACGCTGCCGTGGAGCGTGCCCGAGAGTTGGCTGAGGTCCTCGATCGCGCTGTTCGACTGGCGAAGCGATTCGACCGTTTGGCGGGTGGTTTCGGTCAGCTGGGTCAGTGCCTCGCTGATCTGTTCGGCGCCGGTTGCCTGAGCCTGCATGCCTTCATTGACGCTTTCGAAGCGCGGCGCCAGCGTCTGGACCTGGGCGATCACTTCCGAAAGTTTGCTGCCGATTTCCTGGACGTCCTCCATGCCGCGCCGCACCTCCTCGGAGAATTTGTCCATTCCCATGACCCCGGCCGACACTGCCGACTGGATCTCCTTGACCATCTCCTCAATGTCGAAGGTGGCCACCGCGGTCTGATCAGCGAGGCGCCGGATCTCGGACGAGACAACGGCAAAACCACGGCCATATTCGCCGGCCTTCTCGGCCTCGATCGCGGCATTGAGCGAAAGCAGATTGGTCTGGTCCGCCACTTTGGTGATGGTGGTGACGACCTGGTTGATGTTGCCGGCCTTTTCGTTGAGTACCGCCAGCTTGGCGTTGATCGAGCCGGCCGCTTCCATCACCTGGCCCATCGTATCTTCCATATGGGCAAGGCCAGCCTTGCCGCTGCTTGCGAGGTCCGCCGCTTCCTCGGCAACGACGGCCACTTCGGTCATCGTCCGAACGAGTTCCTTGGACGTCGCCGAAATTTCGCGCGACGTTGCGCCGATTTCGGTGGTGGTCGCAGCGACTTCCGATGCGGTTGCCTGTTGCTGCTTGGACGTTGCGGCAATTTCGGTCATCGAGGTGCTGACCCGAATGCCGGATTTCTGAACCTGGTCGACAAGGCTCATAACTTCGTCGGCCATGCGATTATAGCCTTCGGCAAGATCGCCGAATTCGTCCTTGCGGACTGCCTGCATCCGCTGTGAAAAATCACCCTCGCGCATCAGTTCGAGCAGCTCCGACAGCCGGTTCAGCGGCAGCGAAATGGCGCGCAGCAAATGTGCGCCGCTGATGCAGGCGATGACGAACGCGCCGCCGATGCCAGCCATCAATGCAATGCGGATGGAATGGATGCGCGCCGATGCCTCGGCACCGCCCGCCTGGGCGGCAGCGAACTCTTCCAGTTCCAGCAGATGCCCGTGCGCATAATAGCCAACGCCAAGCAAGAGCAGGATCAGCAGCGCAAAACTACCGATGATCTTGTGACGAATGCTGAGATCTTTCATTGCCAGACGCCCTTAGAAAATTGCCGATCCAAGCAGACGGCGTTGATGCGTCGGAAACGGTAGGCAAATGTAGTTAATCTTCCGATAACCCCGGACAAGCGGGAACCACAGGTCGAGGGACACTTTCAAAGCGACTTGGCGGCCAGCGGAGGGCGCAGCCAGCGGGCGCGAATGAGCACATACCGGAACCCTGTTTCGCTCCTTCAATTGTGCGCGCTATGTATCGCTGTGCATTTTTGAGAGCGGGAACGTTATCCGGGCGATCACCGTTCTGCAGGCTAAGGAGACAATATGGCAGACGGCAAATCGACGCAGGACGACAGCGATCGCAACCGGGTTGCCGGCGATCAGGCATATGAGCTGAGCTATCTCGCGGAGAAGCGCGGCATCTCGGTCGAGCAGGCGCTCCAGCTGATCGAGGAGCACGGGAACGACCGGGAAGCATTGGACCGCGCTGCTGAGCGATTGAGCGCATAATGGCTAAGCCTCCGCCCAGCGGGCCGCATCCTGACCTGGACAGAGCCGACCGAGATTTGCCCGAAGCCATGCCTGATCGTGATCCGAAGAAAGGCACTGCAAAGGAAATCGAGCAAGCTGAGGAAAACTCCGCGGGCCGGCCGCCCGATTCGGGGAAGCTGAGCGACGAAGACGCCGATAAGGCCGGCAAAATGGAGGGATATTGATAGTCGGGTGCCGGGAGGGGGCTGTCCCCTGGGTTACTCGGGGCGAATGGTGGGTGAGGCTTCGGAGTTGATGGCGTCGAGGACGGATTTCGCGTCCGGTGCCTGCACCATCGCCTCGGAAACCTCATCGATCCGATCGGCCACCGACGGCAGATCGCGCCGCAATTCTTCGATAAGTGCGATGATCTTCGCGGATTTTTGTTCGCTCAGCAGCGCCAGCTGAAGGGTCAGTTCGGCGCGTCGCTCCGCGAGCGCGTCATCACGGCGCTGGGTGGCAAGAATCAGTGCTGCCAGGAGCAGGGCTGCCAGCGTGGCAGTGAGCTCGAGCGCGGTGAACGGTGGCGGGTCCACCGCAGCGCCGCCGGCGCGGTGGACCACAAGATTAAGACCGATCCACACCGCGACCGCGACGGCCAGAAGCAGGACCGACAGCGACCGTCCGAGTGTCGAGGTCAGGGCTTGGGCTGCCCTGTCCAGCGCGGTCGCACTGCGCTGATGGGTTGCGTGGACTTCGGCGACGGTCTGGACTGTTTCCTCGACGTGCGGGGCAAGTTTCGCTTCGGGCATCGATCCGACTTCCATTGATTCACCGGCAAGAATCATTGTGCGGCGGCGCGAGATTACCGGCAGCCAGGACGCCGGCAGCGCATTTGCTACGCAGCGGCGATCGTCTTCTCCACGTCACGCACCGAATGCCCCGTCAGGTCTTTGGGGATCTCGCCGACCAGCACGGCCGAAAGCGTCTTATGATAGTGCTTGCGCAACTCGCCGAGAGTTTTCGGCGCCGCCACAATGACGAGCTGATCGATCTTCCCGGCCAGCACGCGCTGGTTCAGCACCTCGGCTATGCCGCCGGCAAATCCATCCTCCTCCTGCTGGGTGTCGGAAGGATTGGCTGAACTGTTATGATGGCGGCCGCCGGAGCTGTTGTTTCCCGTAGCGACGTGGGCGTCCGGAAGGGCGACCAGCTTGGGCGATGCCTCCTCGCCGACATTGCGGAACAGGTTGAGGATCTCTCCATCGGCCACAGCCACGACAGCGTTCTTGGGTATCTTCATTGAATTTCCTTTTAGAGCTACCGAGGACGCAACGTATGGGAACGGCGAACGGGGCCGAGGATCCTCGGCCGTCCGTCCGGCTCAGAGCGTCATAAGGCTGGCATTGCCGCCGGCGGCGGTCGTGTTGACGGACACCGACACTTCTTCGAGCAGCCATTCCGCGCGATAGGCGTTGGGGTCCGCCATCTGCTCGGGGCAGGCGGCCTGCGCGACCACGATCGCCCCCGGTCTTTCCGCCAGCTCGACCAGCAGTTTGGCCGTGTCTGCGGGCTGTCCCTCGATCAAGGCGCCGGCGAGCCTATCTGAAGGCCGAAGCCGTTTGCGCACGCTTGCGGGCAGCTCGGCCAGTATCGCAACCAGCGCAGCGTCGGCCTCCACGGCAAAGTCGTTGCCCGTCGCAAGCGCGGCTGACATCTGATGCAGCAGCCCGAGGCGGGTTGTTGGCCGCAGCAGGATCGTGCCGCGCCGCCGCAGGGTATAGAGATTGCGCTCGCCAACCGGGCCGGCAAGCTCCCGCTCCGAACCGGTCGGTGCCGCTGATCCTAATCGGCTCGCAATGTGCCAGGCGGCGGTTTCTTCATTGTCCTGCAGCCATTGCATCAGGTCGAACAAAGCGGGGTCGGCCGGCGCAATCCTGTTCGGCGGTGGTTCGGGCAGCTGCCGCACCAGGCGCCTGAGGTAGAGCGGGCCGCCCGCCTTGGGGCCGGTGCCCGAAAGCCCGCGCCCTCCGAAGGGCTGGACTCCGACGACCGCACCGATGACGTTGCGGTTGATATAGATATTACCCGCCTCCACTTGCCGGCTCACCTTGGCGATGGTGTCGTCCAGCCTGGTGTGGAGCCCGAACGTGAGGCCGTATCCGGTCGCGTTGATGCTATCGATCAAAGTGTCGAGTTCGTCACGGCGGTAACGGACGACATGCAGGACCGGGCCGAACACCTCGCGCTCGACTCGCGCGATAGCGTCGATCTCGATGATGGTCGGCGCCACGAACGTGCCGTTGCTCGTGTCGCTGGAAAGCGGGAAGGCTTCCACCACGCATCCGGACCGGCGCATCGCATCCACATGGCCGTCTATCGTCGCTTTCGCCTCCTTGCTGATGACGGGTCCGACATCGACCGCGAGCCTGTCGGTATTACCGACACGAAGTTCGCGAAGCGCCCCTTTGAGCATCACGAGCGTGCGGTCGGCGATCTCCTCCTGCAGGCAGAGGATGCGCAGCGCCGAGCAACGCTGCCCGGCACTGTCAAAGGCCGAGGCGATGACGTCGGCGACCACCTGTTCCGCGAGCGCCGAGGAATCGACGATCATAGCATTCTGTCCGCCGGTCTCCGCGATGAAGGGTATGGGTCGCCCATCCGGCAACAGGCGGCCGGCAAGCGTCTTCTGGATGGACCGCGCGACCTCGGTCGAGCCGGTGAACATCACTGCCTGGATCTCGGGCGCCGACACCAGCGCCGCCCCGATCGAACCCTCGCCGGGAAGGAATGAAAGCGCGTCCTGCGGAATTCCGGATTCGTGCAGGATGCGAACCGCCTCGGCGGCGATGAGAGGGGTCTCTTCGGCGGGTTTGGCGAGGACCGGATTGCCGGCGGCGAGTGCAGCGGCAATCTGGCCCGTGAATATGGCGAGCGGGAAATTCCACGGGCTGATGCACACGACGGGGCCAAGCGGACGGTGGTCCGATCCGAATTCGGTTCGCGCCTGATCCGCATAATATCGCAGGAAATCGACCGCCTCGCGTACCTCTGCGGTCGCATTGGGCAGCGATTTTCCGGCCTCCCGGACGATCAATCCAAGCAAGTGCGGCATCCGCGCCTGCAAGATGTCCGCTGCGCGCTCCAGGCAATCGGCGCGCGCGGGGGCGGCCGTCATGGGCCAGGACGATCCAGCCGCGCGCGCGGCGGCGTGCGCCGCATCGTCGGCCAGCGCGAACGCGACCGTGCCGACGACGTCTTCATGGTTGGCAGGGTTGATGACCGGCTGCTTCGCGCGCTCGACCTGAAGGTCCGCAACCATTGGCTCCGCCGACCATTTCACCTCGGCGCTTGCGCGAAGCGCGTCGGACAGCTCCGCGAGGACGTTCTCGTCGGTCAGATCCAGGCCGGCGGAGTTCAATCTCTTGCCGTAGAGCTGTGACGGCAGCGCGATCTGGTCATGCTTGCTGCCCGGATCGGGCATTGCCCAAAATTGCTCCACCGGATCGGAGATCAGCTCGCCGATCGCGATGTCGGGATTGCTGATGCGGTTCACGAAGGAGGAGTTCGCACCATTCTCCAGCAACCGGCGGACGAGGTAGGCGAGCAATGTCTCATGCGTGCCGACCGGCGCGTAGATCCGGCACGGGCGGTTCAGACCATCGGGACCGACCACTTCCTCGTACAGCGGCTCGCCCATGCCGTGCAGGCACTGGAATTCATACGCGCCCTTGGCGAAATCGGGGCCGGCCATCGCGTAAATCGTCGCCAATGTCTGTGCGTTATGCGTCGCGAACTGCGGAAAGACGAATTGGGTCGCCGCAAGCAGCTTCCTGGCGCAGGCGATATAGGCGATGTCGGTGTGGATCTTGCGGGTATAGACCGGGAAGTCGGGCAGCCCGTCGACCTGCGCGCGCTTGATTTCGGAATCCCAATATGCGCCCTTGACGAGGCGTACCATCAGGCGCCGGTTCGCCCGGCGCGCCAGATCGACGATCCAGTCGATCACATAGGGGCATCTTTTGCCATAGGCCTGCACGACGAACCCCAGGCCGTCCCAGTTTTCCAGATCCGGGTCGAGTGCAAGATGTTCGAGCAGGTCGAGCGAGAGTTCGAGGCGATCGGCCTCCTCGGCATCGATGTTGAAACCAATGCCGAACGACTTCGAAAGCGCGGCAAGCGCTTTCACGCGCGGCAGCAGCTCGGTCATCACGCGCTCTGCCTGCGCCCGCGAATAGCGGGGGTGCAGCGCGGAGAGCTTTATCGATATGCCCGGCCCGTCATATATGCCGCGGCCCGCCGACGCCTTGCCGATCGCAAGAATGGCGGTCTCATAGTCGCGGTAGTAACGCTGCGCATCGGCGTCGGTAACCGCGGCTTCGCCGAGCATATCGTACGAATAGCCGAAGCCCTTGGCTTCCATCTCGCGCGACCGCTCGAGCGCCTCTGTTATGGTTTCGCCGGTCACGAACTGCTCGCCCATCATCCTCATGGCGAGGTCGACCGCGCGCCTGATCACTGGTTCGCCCACACGCGCGACCAGCCGCGTCAGCGCCGCCGTCAGGCCCCGGTCGTCCGCACTCTCCACTAGTTTGCCCGTGACGATCAGCCCCCATGTCGCCGCGTTCACGAACAATGACCGGCCGTCGCCCCAATGCGATTTCCAGTCGCCATCGGCGATTTTGTCGCGAATGAGCGCATCGCGAGTCGCGTTGTCGGGAATCCGCAGAAGCGCTTCGGCGAGGCACATCAACGCTACGCCTTCCTGGCTGGACAGCGCATATTCTTGGACAAGCGCTTCGACGCCCCGGCCGTGCTGCTTGGCGCGGAGCGCTTCGACGAGCCTGCGTGCCGTTTCGCTCGCGGCCGCGCGGACATTATCCGGCAGGGCCGCCATGGCGATCAGGGCAGTCATGCACTCCGGCTCGGAACGACGATAGGCTGCCGTGATCGCCCGGCGCAGGGGTGTCGGCTCTGAGACTGGCGGGGCGAACTCAGCAAAAGGTTCGGTGGACATAGCCCGAATCTATCACTTCAAACCTTGTCTATCCGACCAAATTAGGCCTTAACATGAGCCGAATTCACTTATTTTCGCGGAGATATCGGGATAACTGCATGGAGAAGGCCACGTTAGAAGTCGAATTGGATGAATTCGACCGGAAGATCATTGGTGTGTTGGCAGTCGAAGGGCGGATCAGCGTCACCGAGTTGGCTGCGAGAGTGGGGTTGTCGAAGACACCCTGTCAGGTGCGCATGCGCCGACTGATCGACAGCGGCGTCATTCTGGGCTTCCGGGCAATATTCGATCCGGCCCGACTGGGGCTAGATCATGTCGCATTTGCCGAAGTGAAATTGTCGGACACGCGCGAGCACGCCCTCAAGGCGTTCAACGCCGCCGTGCGGCGCATCCGCGAGGTTGAGGAATGCCACATGATCGCCGGCAGCTTCGACTATCTGCTCAAGGTTCGAACCGCCGACATCCGCCGGTATCGAATCGTCCTGGGCGAGAAGATCTCGCAACTGCCCCACGTCGCCAGCACGTCGACATTCGTCGCAATGGAGACGGTTCACGAGCGTTGAATGCAGATGTGTAGGCTGACCGGTGCGCGCTTCATCGAAGCTGCCTGAAACAGTCCCGGATTTCGGTCACGAATAATTCGGGTACTGATACCGGTTGGAAGGTCGGTCTGTCCCATGTTGAGCCCATTCGCGAGGCTTTGCCAATTTAGCCGGGCGGACGCGGCGCCGGGCCCGGGAAGCCAAGGACGCATGCGGCTCGGGTGGCGCTGCCGTGCAGTTCCTTCTGCGCCGTTAACCAAAACTGAGCCTTTTGTTCTTATCGCCGGTTCATGGAAGACGTCGGGCATGTCTCGTCGGAAACGGCGCATCGATTGCAGCTCGGAGACGAGGAACCCGGTCACTCGCTGACCGGCTCGGCCGGCCGCACCATGCTGCCCGCCGTACGCGGCGGCGTTTATCTGCCCGTGCGGGCAAAATTCACGCTGTCGGTGCTGATCGCCTTTGCCTGGATGGCGCTGAGCATCTGGCTTTCCCGGCGGTGGCTCGCCGATCTTGCGGCGGTGACGAATTTTGCGTTTGCGCTGATCGCCATTGGGTTCATCGCGTACGTCCCCGGTTTCATGAATGCATTTTTGATATCGACATTGCTGTTCGACCGGCGGCCCGCACGACGCGGTTTCACCCAATATCCCGCGGTCAGCGTGCTGGTGGCGGCCTATAATGAATCCGCGGCGATCAAAGACACCATGTCCAGCCTCGCCGTGCAGGATTATGCCGGCGAATTCGAAGTGCTCGTTCTCAATGACGGCTCCAGGGACGACACGCTGGAACTGGCACGAAGCGCCGCCGAAGAGCTCAGCCTGCCCGCCAACGGCTCGATCCGAGTTATCGATTTTCCGGTGAACAGGGGAAAATCCGCCGTTCTGAACGACGGACTGAAGGTCGCCCGTCACGATCTGGTCATCACCATCGACGGGGATTCCTGGGTACGTCGGGACGGACTGTCCCAGATCGTCGGGCGCCTGCTGTCGGATCCGTCCGATACGGCTGCCGTGGCGGGCGCCGTAATGGTGCGCAATTCGCGCGAAAACTTCCTGACCCGCGGGCAGGAGTGGGATTATTTTCACGGTATTGCCGCGGTCAAGCGCATGCAGGGAATGTATCACGGCACATTGGTGGCCCAGGGAGCATTCTCCCTCTATCGCCGCTCCGCCCTCGATGAGGTCGGCGGCTGGCCGGAATGCGTCGGCGAAGACATCGTCGTGTCCTGGGCGATCCTTGAGAAAGGCCATCGCATCGGCTACGCCGACAGCGCGCTCGTATTCACCAATGTGCCGACCACCTTTCGACAGTTTGCGCTGCAGCGCAAACGATGGTCGCGTGGCCTCATGGAGGCGTTCAAGGTTCACTGGCGGCTGATCTTCCGCTGGCGCATGTCCACCTTGTTCATCTGGTGGAACATCTGTTTCCTTCCATTGGACCTGGTCTACACCTTCGTCTTCATTCCGGGCCTGATCCTAGCCTGCTTCGGAATTTTTTACATCGCCGGGCCGCTGACCCTGGCTGTGCTGCCTTTGACCATCCTGTGGAACGGGGTGATCTACCGAATCCAGGGCGGGATGTATCGCCGCGAAGGGCTGAAGGTGCGCCGTAACGCCGCAGGATTCCTGTTCTATTCGCTGGCCTACAGCCTGCTGATGCAGCCGGTCTGCGTGTGGGGCTACGTCGTTGAAATTCTGGGAATGCGCAAACAATGGGGAACCAAATGACCGGGGCACGTCTCGCGCTGGCTGGCTGCTTTCTATCGATCTTGCCGGTCTGTTCCGCGCAGGCCGCGGACGTGTTCGAGCACGCGGCCGGCACCGACCTGTTCGTATCGACCGACGCCGACGATACCGACGTCGTAAAGGGAGGTATCAACCTCGACTGGCGCTTCAAGGGTCCCGAATTGTACCAGGGCATTCGCCTGGAGCGAGCCTGGTTCAAGCCGCTCGGCGGCAAATCGAAGGACTTTGACCGTGCCTATCTGCGCTACGGCGATGCCAGTGGGCATTGGGCCTGGACCACCCAAGCCGGCACCGACGGTCATACTGCCCTGGGCTCTGTCACCGTCCATGACGATGCGCGCTTCCGGAAGGAGTTCTTCCTGGAGCGGGAAATTTTGGAGACCCCGCAGGGCATTCGTAAAGGCCTCTATTATACCTTTGGCGGCGCCGCGCTCGACTTGCCGATTAACGAACGCAACAACGTCACGCTCGTGGCAGGCTTGCAGGAATTCACTGGCAAGAATGAGCGCCTGCACCTCAGGGGCATATATACGCACGTTGTGAAGCCCGACTGGGGTCTCAGCCTTCAGCTGCGTGGCCGTTATTTTTACAGCAGCCATCCCGGCGAATATGATTATTTCTCGCCGCGCTGGTATTCGGAAGTCCTGCCGGTCCTGCAACTTCGCAGATTTAGCGCAGGCTGGCGCTATTCGGTTGCGGCAGGGTTTGGCGCTCAGAGGGACTCCGCGTCCGACTGGCGAGCCTCACGCTACGTCAATGCACAGGTTACCAGCCCCGCCGTCGGCCATCATTGGTTCGTCAAGGCGGGCCTCGTCTACAGCAATACGCCCGTCGGCAGCGGTTATGTCTACGATTACACCCAATTCAATATCGCATTGACGCACGCATTCTGACGCACACTCGGCCGCCGTTCGCAAACGGAGGTTGTTGAATGGTCGCGGAGAAAACTTAGGGTTTGACCTAAGTATATGCGGTGAATATGACGCGGCAATGCCTCGCGCCCGCCCCATCTTTCGCTTCGAGCTTCGCTGGCCCAGGTCATGATGCAGCAGCAGGGCGTCACGGCGTCGCCCACCCACGCGATCGACGGGATCTTCCGCGCTTTGTCCGACCCCACGCGCCGTCACGTCGTCGAGCGGCTGAGCGTCAAGCCTTCGTCGGTTTCCGAACTGGCCGCTTGTTTTCCGATGGCGCTGCCCTCGTTCGTCGAGCATCTGCGCGTGCTCGAGCGCAGCGGCCTCGTCCGTTCGAAGAAGGTCGGGCGGGTCCGCACTTACGAGCTTGCGCCTGCACAGCTGAAGGTTGCCACTTTATGGCTCGAACGGCAGCGCGCGATGTGGGAGCGAAGGCTGGATCGTCTCGACGCCTATCTATTGTCAAAGCATAAGGAGAAATCGTGATGCTTGCGAACCTGGTGAATCCCGACCCCAATCTCGACCTCGTTCTGGAACGCGAGCTTGACGTACCCGTCGAGCTGGTCTGGAATGCCTGGACCGATCCCGAGAGCATCAAGCACTGGTTCTGTCCCAAGCCCTGGGTGGTGACCGAATGCAAGATCGACCTTCGGCCCGGCGGCAGCTTCTACAGCGTGATGCGCGGGCCCGAGGGTCAGGAGTTTCCGAACCATGGCTGCTATCTCGAGATCGTTCCAAACCAGCGGCTGATCTTCACCGACACCCTGCTCCCCGGTTTTCGGCCTTCACCCAAGCCGTTCTTCACGGCCGCGCTCCTCCTCGAAGCCAAGGGCTCGGGCACGCGATACACCGCGATTGCGATCCACGGCGACGAGGCCGGCCGCAAGACGCACGAGGAAATGGGCTTCTATCAGGGCTGGTCGACAGTGGTCGATCAGATGGTCGAACATATCAAGGCGACCGCCGGGTAATCGTATTGGAGGGTGGCCCGCAACGCCGGCGCGCGACATGTTGTTTGATTGCAACACGCCGCCGCAAACCATGGCGCGCGACGGATTAGGCCATGACTTGTCCGCGCTGTTCCCATAGCATTCTTCGGTCAAGAGACGCCAATTGCCAGGTTCAGGACATATTCGCATCCTCGTAACGAGTGAGCGGATAATGAGGGGGGAAGCCGAACATGCCCGGGCCGCAAGGTCCGGGCATTTTCATGGCCAGCGCCGCAAACGAATGGCTGCCACAAAAAAAGAGGCCAGCGCGAGGCTGGCCCAGGTTCAGGAAGGGGGAAGGGGAGGCCTCCCCCCAAGCTTCCTTAAACCAGTGAATTACGTTTTTGCAACCTGCTACGTGCATTTTTTGCATATGCGATCGCAACTCCCGTCGCTCGACGTGACGGTCTGTGCCGCGAACCCGCGCCCTAACTTGCATTCTGTTCGAGCGCAGGACTATTGCACACGGGCATGGCGGCGGCTCGACAGACGCGAGCAACGTCAGGCAAACCGGCCGAGCATCGAGGGCCTGACGCCGAGGCGCACTCAGGGTTGGATCGCTCTATCGAAACAATCGCGAGAAAGCGCTCTTCGTATCGGGACAGTCAATGACAGTCGAAGATAATTATTGGAAGACAGAAGAACCAGCCGCCAGAGTTTCTGCAAACGTGATCGTCACGGCGGCTATTACGCTCAGGAATTGAACGTATGTCGTAGAATGCAAAGACTTCATTTTACCCACCATTTCTTGTTTTGCTGCACCGCAACATAAGCTTTTGCCTACGGCTTGGCGATTGCTAAGATGGGAAATGCGCATGCACGCGCTGCATTTGTTTACTTTTTACTAATCCGGAGGATTTCGTGGATCAACGCACCAGGCTGCGCAGCTATGTTTCCGGCGGCCATCGCCAGGTGGCCGGCTGGCTCGCTCAACGCAGCGCCGCGATGATAGCCGCACTGGCGATCCACCAGCATAATCGCGGGCTCAGCGGCGCGGTCGGCGAAATCGGGGTTCATCACGGCCGCCTGTTCATCCTCCTCGCGCTTGCCGCCGAGCCCACGGAAAAGCTCTTCGCCATCGACGTGTTCGAACAGCAGGAACTCAACAAGGATCAGTCGGGCTCCGGCGACCGCGACATCTTCTACGCTAATCTTCGCAACAACGGGCTGGTCCCCGAGGCGATGACGATCATCACCGCTAGCAGCCTGGACGTCACCGGCAGTCAGCTCAAGGATCAGGTGGGCGAAGTCCGCATGCTGTCGATCGACGGCGGCCACACCGAGGAATGCATTCTCAACGACCTCGCCATCGCCGACGATGTGCTGGCGGATCACGGCATCATCATCATGGACGATGTGTTCAACTCGACTTGGCCGTCGGTCGCTTCCGGCTACGCCCGTTATCTGCTCGCCTCGCCGCAGACGGTGCCGTTCGCGAGCGCGCCCAACAAGGTCTTCGCCTGCCGCCCCGAATATGTCGAAAGCTATCGTCAATTCCTGCGCAAGACCTTCGCGAAGATCCACGACCGCTCCGACGCATTCTTTGGTTTTCCAATGGATTGCTACGGGATGTGGAACCGGCGCGCCGCTTGACGCAAGCACGGGTCCGGGCGATGGGGCGGCAACGACTTTGCTGGACCGATCCGAATGTGATCGCCGATCCCGCATAGTCCGTTTCTTCGTTAGCGTTCAGGGAGCAACATCTTGGCCACCACGGCTCAGCCACCACAAGTGCAGCCCGCCGGCCCGCGTCCGAAGATAAGCTGTCTGATGGTGACCAAGGGAGACCTGTTCCCGGCGGGCTTCGCCATTCAATGCTATCGCCGTCAGACCTATCCGAACCGCGAGCTCGTCGTCGTCTGCGACCGACCCGACAACGGGGTGAAACGCTGGATCGAACAGCTGAACGATCCTTCGATCCGCTATATCGAGGCTGAAAAAGCGACGCTTGGCGCGCTGCGCAACATCAGCGTCGAGGCGGCCGAAGGGGAACTGCTTTGTCAGTGGGACGACGACGATCTCTATCACCCGCGCCGTCTTGGCTTTCAGCACCGCCAGCTCGTGAAAAGCGGCAAGGCTGCCCATTTCCTTTCGAATTGGGTCATCTGGTGGCCCAAGCGGCGATTGCTGGGCATTTCCAACGCGCGCGTCTGGGAAGGATCGATGCTGGTCCGCAAGGATATCTTCCCTAAATATCCGGAAAAGGCGCTGGGCGAAGATACGCATGCGATCGTCGCGCTCTCCCGGAAGCACAAGTTCGAGATGACCAGGGCGCCCGGCCTCTATTGCTACATCGTGCACGGCAACAACAGCTGGAACACCCAGCATTTCGAAACCATGTTCAAGATGGCGGCACGGCTCGTTCCGCAGGAGCGCTATGACGCGCAGGTGGAAAATCTCGCCAAGCATATGCCGCTGAAGGCCTATGCGGCGGGTATCGCGAAGAAGGCCGATACCTATTCGTTGATCGACTGAGCGATCGCGAAGGGAACGTGGTCGGCGGTCGATCCGTTGGGGTGCCGAAACAACTGCGGATTAGCTGATGAGAATTCTTCCCGCTGCGCTCGGCGTCGTGATCCTGCTTTCGTCCTGCGGCCCGAAGACCCTCGCATTGCCGTCCGATCCGGTCGATCGCGCCGCGACATGCGGTGTCGTTGCCGCGATCGAGGCGCGCGCCGCGACACCGGACGTGAAGGCCGACCTTTCGTTCGCCGCGCAGGGCCGGATCATCCATTACGCCTTGCTCGCCGGCGCCGAAGGCGGCGGCTTTTCGAGCGAGCGGGCGGCGGCGGTGAACGCGCGGATGGTTGCGCTCGAACCGGACATCGTCAAAAGCAAGTGGCAGGACCTCGTGCCGCCCTGCCGCGCGGCCTTCCCGCTTGCGGCGACGCAGTCGGTCAATCTCCCGAAGGACACGCTCCGCGCCCGCCTTGGCTGCGATGCGCTCGGCGATTTCCTTCTCAAGGCGATGGCCAAACAGGATTCGGCCTATGCCAAGGAATTTCTTGCCTATCGGCAGCTGAGCGAAAAGCTCGACCGTTCGACGATGATCGGGGCGCTACGGGGACGCGCGGGCACCGACCAGGAGGCCCGGCGCGACGAACGGGACAAAGCGCTTGGCGAGATAGTCCAGTCCGGATCTCCGGCAGCGGTCATGGATGAGTGCATCGTCCGCTACGGCTGACATTGCGCTGCGGGAATGATCGATGCACTGAAGATGCCCGATGGCGCTCGTGATGCGGCTCGGCTAATTGCCCGTCGCTTCTACTTCAGTCAGGGTCCTATCGTGCTCAGTCTCAGCTTCATCCGCGACAATCGTCCGGTCGTCGAAAAGGCGATTACCGACAAGAATGTGCGGCTCGATCTCGACGCCCTTCTTGCGCTCGATACCGAGGTGCGGGCGATGAAGAGCGGTATCGACGAGTTGCGGCGGCAGCGCAATGAACTCAGCGCGCGCTTCAAGGATGCCGATCCGGCGGAGCGCCCTGCGCTTGGCGCCAAGGCCAAGGAAATGGGTGCGCGGGCTGGTGAGATCGAAGCCGCGCTTGCCGACAAGAGTGCGGCGCTCGATGCCATGCTGCTGTCGCTGCCCGGCATACCGTGGGACGGCGCCCCGGTCGGTCCCGATGAAAGCTTCAACACCGTCGTTCGCCAGGAAGGCGCGGTTCCCGCTTTCGACTTCGAGCCGCTCGACCATGTCGCGCTGATCGAGCGCAACGACTGGGCCGACCTGGCTCGCATCACCCGGGTCTCGGGCTCGCGCACCTATTGCCTGAAGGGACGGCTCGCACTGCTCGAGCAGGCGCTGATGTTCTGGGCGCAGCAGAAGCTGGCGGGGGAGGGCTTCACGCTGATGACGGTGCCCGCGCTCGCCCGTCCCGCGGCATTCGTCGCCACCGGCCACTTTCCGGGGCACGAGGAAGAGGCTTACGAAATTCCGAAGGACGATCTCTATCTGGCCGGCACCGGCGAGATCGCGCTGACCAGCCTGCACAGCGGCGAGATCCTGGAGGCCGACCAGCTGCCGATCCTTTACGCCGGCTACTCGCCCTGCTTCCGGCGCGAGGCGGGAAGCGCCGGGCGCGACGTGCGCGGGTTGCTGCGCGTCCACCAATTCTACAAGCTCGAGCAATATGTGATCTGCGCCGACGATGATGAGGAATCGGCGCGCTGGCATGCGCGGCTGCTCGCCAATGCCGAGGGCCTGCTTGCCGACCTCGAAATCCCCTATCAGGTGATCGAGGCCTCGACTGGCGACATGGGCCTCGGCAAGTTCCGAATGAACGATATCGAAAGCTGGGTCCCCTCGCTCGGCAAATATCGCGAGACGCACAGTTGCTCGACGCTGCACGACTGGCAGGCGCGGCGCGCCGACCTGCGCTGGCGCGATGGCGAGCGCAAGGTCCGCTTCGTTCATACGCTTAACAACACCGCGCTCGCCAGCCCGCGCATCCTTGTTCCCCTGCTCGAGAACCATCAGACCGCCGATGGACGGGTCCGCCTTCCGCGCGCTCTTCAGGGCCTCATGGGCGGCGAGTTCCTCTGACGGGTCACAGGCCGGACGCGTGAGACATCCGGAGCATCTTCCGCCGCCGCGCCGCCTTCTCTTGCTGGAAGGGCTCGCGATCATGAGCCGCTCCTGGCGCGCCTTCGGTCATCTCGGCGAACGCGGACCAAGCGATGGCCGGCCGGTGATGATCATACCCGGCTTCTTTGCCTCGGACCGGTCGACGCTCGGCCTCCAGCGCGGATTGGCCCGTGCCGGCTATCGCGTCGCCGGCTGGGGGCTCGGCACCAACCATGGTGTGCACAGCCGGATGCTCGACGACATCATCGCGCGCCTCGAGCAGTTTTCATCGGGACGTCCGGTGATCCTGGTCGGCTGGAGCCTGGGCGGCCTCTTCGCGCGCGAAGTCGCCAAGCTTCGGCCTGACCTTGTCTCGCACGTCTTCACGATGGGCTCGCCATTTTCGGGCGACCCACGCGCCAACAATGCGTGGCGCCTTTACGAACGGGTCACCGGCCATCCGGTCGACCGGCCGCCGATCCAGGTCGACATCGGCGGGAAGCCGCCGGTACCCACCGTCGCGCTCTGGTCGCGGCGCGACGGCATGGTAGCGCCGGCGTCGGCGCGCGGGACCGACCTGGAGCGCGACCGGCATGTCGAACTGACCTGCCGGCACATGGGCTTCGCCACAAGCCGGCGCGCGATCCGCGACGTCGTTCGGATCATCGGCCAAGATGCTCCGCCATAAGAGGAGTTCGGCCGGATCGATGAATCCGTTTATCGTCGGAAAAGCCCCGGTCGTCGCGGACCGGAAAAAGAACGAAATGGTTAAGCATCTATGAATAAACGATATCTTGTCCTTGCGCGCAACCGCACGCTCAAGTAACATCATTGCACGTCGCAAGTGGTCCTAAGTTGCGACGGGCATGTCCGATTTCTCGGATATGGGGGTCACCTGTCAAAAGAGTTCGCTTACTGCTTCCGTGGATAGAGAGGCAGTAAAGGAGAATGTATGCCTAAGGGAATTAAGTGGATTGCCGCTTTTGCGGCAATTGCCATCGCGCCGACGCACGCCTTCGCCAATAATTATGGGGAGTCCGTTGCTTGGCAGTTCCAGACGACTGCCGATAAGGTCAATCAGGCGATCATCCAGGACCTTATTCAGAAGCGCAAGCATGGCATGTATGCGGCGCCAGTCTACAATACATATGTAGACAAACAGTTCAATTGCACCGTCCAGTCGAGCGCTGTTGGCAACAGCGCCACCAATGGTCAGGTCGGCAACTCTCCGACGACGAGCGGCGCCGTGTCCAATGCTATCGGCAACACGAGCACGACTGATGTCCATGGCGGCAAGCTGGGCTCGAGCAGCGGTACGGACGTGACCGGCACGCAGGACAATAGCGGCGACATCCATTCCAACATCGATGGCGGCACCAGCACCGATGTGCGTGGCGACGTCGATCAGGTGCTCAACAATACCCAGACCAATAGCGGAAACCAAAGCGCGAGTGTCTCGGGAAGCACCGGCTGCGCCTTCGGCGGCGCACTGAACTAGGGACTGAGGGGGAAATATGAACAGCTCTAGTCTGGCGGGCCGCAGCCGCGCCTCGCGTACGCTCCTGCTCTCGGTTCTTGCCGCATCTACGCTGCTGTCCGCATGTACGACGCCGCGCGTGCAGAAGGTCGGCAAGGGCGAGATTCCGCTGATCCTCGGGCCGTCGGTCCGCACCAATCGCACCCCGATGGAAGGCGTGTTCGCATGCTATTCGGATCGCCTCGCGACCGATCCCTACGCGCCGCGCCGGCCGATCATCGTCGCTGTCGGCGACGTCAAGGATTATACCGGCAAATATAATATCAACGAAGGCAATGCGATCACCCAGGGCGGCGCGCTGATGGTCTATTCGGCGCTCGGCAAGTTCGGCGGCACGATCGGCGTTGCCGAGCGCTTCGATCCCACCGTTGCCGAACGCGAGCTTGGCTATACCGACAGGCGCCAGCTCGGCGACGGCGAGATTCACGAGGTTGCGGGACCGCAGGGCGGCCAGCGCGTGCCGTGGGTGCCATATTATGGCGGCACCATCATCAAGTCCGATTATTATATCGTCGGCGGCATCACCGAGCTCAATTACAACATCAATTCAGGCGGCTTCGAAGTCGGCGTCAACCAGATCGGCGGCAAGGCACGTACCTATAGCCAGTCGATCGCGGTCGACCTGCGCATCGTCGACACCAAGACATTGATGGTCGTGAAGACTGTCAGCCTCACCAAGCAGCTGGTCGGCTATGAAGTCGGCTTCAACATCTTCCGCTTCTTCGGCAGCGACCTGTTCGACGTCAATCTTGGCGCCAAGGGTCAGGAGCCGCTCCAGCTCGGTATCCGGACCACGCTTGAGGAGGCCGTCGTCCGCCTGGTGAGTTCGGTGACGCGGGTCGATCCGACAGCGTGCCTCGATGCCAAGCCGGGCTGGCACATCCCCGAAAAGACCGCGGAAGAGATGCGTCAGGTGCCAGTGGCCGCGCCGGCCGCGGACATGCCGGCACCGCCGCCGATCGCTCCGGCGCCGGTCGAGCCCTCATCTCCGCCGGTCCAGCCGACCAACGGTGCGATCAACGCCACGTCCGAGGGCAGCCGTCCGTCCGCGGAATCGCTGACCATCTCGTTCGAATTCGGCAGCGCCAACATCGCCGGCGGTTCGCTGAATGTCCTCGACCGGGCCGCGGCAATGTCGAAGATCGGCCCGGTCGATCTTCTGGTCGTTGCGCGCGACACCGAAAATTATGATCCCGGCCAGCGCGACCAGCTGACCAACCAGCGCATCTTCGCGATCATGGCGGCGCTCGCGCAGCGGGGCATTTCGGCAGCCGGTATCGTCACGACCTGGCGGCCGGCTTCTTCGGATACCTCGATCCACCGAGACGGGCCGGGAATGCAGGAAATTGCGAAGCTTAGAATTGGGGCCTGATCAGGCTTCGTTGATGTGCTTGTCGGCCGCTCGGCCAAGTTGAATATTTGAAAAACAGGGAGATTGTGATGACCAGGACAACCAGCATCCGCACAGGGCGCAGCGTCAATCGGGCACGGCTCCTCGCCGGAGTGGGTACCGCCGTATTCGCCTCCATGGCCGCTCAGTCTGCCAATGCGGCGGAAACCGAATATAATCTCGGGATTCCCTCGGTCACTGGACAATATACTTCGCAGGCCACGGTCACTAATCCGGGAAGCGCGATCGCGGTCATTCCCGGAACCGCGATGACGATCAACACCGGCACCCAGAATGCGACGAACAACCTGGTCAACAACAACCAGATCCTCGGCACGGCCACGGGCAATAAGGCGGTTGCGATCATCACTGGCATCGAGCCTGAGAGCAACGGCATTGCTTCGCTCGTCGTCGAAGAGAATAGCGGCATTATAGCCAGCACCGTCTCTGGCGCGTCCCTGACCATCGCGATCGACGAGGCGCCGACCGGTACGGCCCAGATCGCCAACAACATCATTTCCTCGACCGCCAGCGTGAACCACTCGCGCTCGCTGGTCGAAGCGCCGATTGGTGGCGGCGACTCGTCGCCCACGGCCGGGGATACATTGTTCATCGACTTCGGCACGCCCGGCGGTGGCATCTATCAGGCCGAAGCCACGATCGCGGCACAGACGGTGCAGGCCAATGACGAAGGCGGCAACGGTACGGCTTTCAATACCAACAGCACCCTCAGCCTTAACGTCGACGTCGATGGCGGCGGCGCCATTGCGATCCCGACTGTCGCCACGATCAACGACAATCTCGTGACCGCTGGCTTTAGCGGCAACGACGCCAACACCGGCATCGTTATCGAGGACGGCGGCAATCCGGTGTTCGAAGGATCCGCGGCTGTTCTAAGCTATCAGTATAACGGCCAGGACACGAACGAGAATTTCCAAACCCTCGTTAGTGGAACGAACATAACCGGCTTCGTCGGCAGCTCGGCTGCGGATGCCGGCGATCCGACTTTCAACGGCACTTTGTCGGTGACGGGCAATAGGATAACGGGGGCGTCCAGCGGCAATAGTGCGCTCGGGGCGTTGGACGGCGACGGCAATGCCACCGCCGGAAACAAAATCGTGCTCGAAGGCACCGAGTCCTTTTTGGGTGTCGACGGTCAGAACCAGGATAATCTTACAGTCTTTTTTCCAGGCTTCCTGATCCTCGATGTCGAGGCCGGACTGGTCATCAACAGCGTCCAGCAGAACATCAATTCGGACAACCTAAATTCGCGGCTCCTCAACAACCTCATCCAGGGCCAGGTCCAGACCGCGACAGGTGGCACGCTCGACGTGTCCGACAATTTGATCAGCGCTGCGGCCAGCAGCAATACGGTGTTCAACAGCATTTCCAATGAGGGCCCTGCAGCGTCGTTCGCAGGCTCCGCCGCAATAGCGAACTTTCAGTCCAATTACGGCGACGACCTCGATACCGAGACTCGGGCGCGAAATATCAACGGCGACGTGATCGCGCTCGTCGGTGACGGCAACGCATTCGACCAGGTGGACGGCACGACCGTTCTTCTGGACGGCAATGCGGTGCTCTCGTCGGCGACCGGCAACGCTGCGGTCAACGTGCTGGATCTGGACGCCAACACCGTGGATATCGGCACGGCACCCGCCGATCTGGCGCTCGGTTTCTTCGGCCCTGTGCTCCAGAACAGCGATGGCTCGCTGACGATCAACAATGCCCAGGTCAATGTCGACTCCCCGACGACGTCGCGCAATTCGCTGAGCCAGATTCAGATCAGCGCCGACAACGGTGCGGTTGACGGGTCAGTGGTCATCGACAGCACATTGTCGGCATCGGGCAATACGCAGGAATCCTTCGCTTCCGGCAACAGCGCCGGCAACACGCTCACGCTCAACGGCAATAGCGTCGGCACCGGTGCGGGGATCAACAACGCCCAGGGCGGCGACAATGTGATCGCGCTGTTCCTTGGCAGCACGTCGATCGTGACGTCCTTCGACGTCGCGGCGAGCGACCTCAGCGTCGATGACAATCTCCAGCGCGCGCGGGCGTTCGGAAACAGTGCCGCGAATGGCCTGTCGGTGACCGCCAATGCAATCACGCTGGATCCGGCCGGCGCTGAAGTCGCCAGCTCGGTCGACACCGATGTCTCCACGACCTCGGCCGGCTATGCGGTCCAGAACGTCCAGGGCCAGTTCGGCACCGTGGATGCTGACATCTTTGCCGACAGCGAGCAGAATGTTCCCCAGACCGATCCGCTTCTTTTCGTCAACGTCGGCAATGGCCTCAGCGATGGCGCGTCGATCGGCATCGACGGTAACGGGATCGGCACCGGCGCGTTCGGTAACGATGCGGCCAACACGCTCGACCTTGCCGTCAACAACCTCGACGTAATCGAAGATGGCTTCGCGCATGTCGCGGCTATCACCAACGGGCAGTATCTTGGCGCAGATGTGTCCTCCATCGTGAACCCCGAGACCAATGCCATCCAGGTCACCGTGGCTGCGGACGTCGAGGGCTCCTCGACGATCACAGCCAACGAAAATGCCCTCGAAGCGACAGCGGTCGGCAACCGGACCACCCGGAACGATCTCACCGTAAGCGGCAACAATATCGCCTCCGCTGCATCCGGCATCGATCAGCGCGGGTTCGTCAACAATGATGCGCCTATCGAGGCGGATGCGGCATTCGTTGTCCAGAACGTTCAGCTCAACGAGGCCGAGTCGGTCGAGGCCTTTATCGGCAGCGGAATCAATGGCGGCGTGCCCGATATCTTTATCGACCTCGATCTTGGTGTCGAAGACGCGGTGGTTTCGGCTGACGGCAACGGCTTTGCCGCCCGCGCAACCGGCAACAGCGCGTCGAGCAGCCTGGCCTTCGATCGGGTCAATAACCTCCAGGCGACCGCCGCCCTCCAGAACTTCCAGGAGACCGACGGCAGCGTGACCGCGACCGCCGGCGATCTTGAAAGCGACAGCGGAATCGAGATTGATGCGGGCAGCGTCGGCGACCCGGACGGCCGCCGCATCGTGGACAGCACCCTCAGCATCTCCGGCAACGACCGTACGGCAACCGCGATCGGCAACGACGGTTCGGTGACGATGGACATCGTCGCCAATTCGATGCTGGCTGCCGGCAACGGCCTCTCGGCATTCGCCGACAATCTCGGCGCGGGTGCCGATTTCACGGTTGGCAACTTCCAGGATGTCACCGGTGCGCTGATCACTGCCAATGCATCCAGCATATTGGTGATCTCGTCCGAAGGTGACACCAACGTATCCGGCTCGTCGTTCGATATCGTCGGCAACACCCAGTCTGCGGTGGCTGTCGGAAACACAGGCGACAATGCGCTCTCGATCGTCGCGAACAACATGCTGAGCGGCGGCGAGGGAGTCGGCATCAACTCGGCACTGGTTTCGGTGCAGCGCGGCGGTGACGGCGAAACCATCGCCAATTCGGGCCTACTCATTTCGACGCCGGCCGAAGTCTCGGGATCGGCAATCAACCTGTCGGATAACCGCAACACCGCGCTTGGCGTCATCAACGACGTCATCAACACGGTCGACATCAAGGCGTCGAACATCGAAGGCCTGAATGACGCGACAGCCAATGCCGACTTCACCGGTCCGGAAAGCGACATCACCTCGGATCATGTCCT